>ERZ795053.37-NODE-37-length-148328-cov-9.819037_pt1 | contig 148328 bp, 151 predicted proteins | sample MGYA00375137_ERZ795053 | MGnify/ENA primary metagenome ERZ795053 (study PRJEB30182, sample SAMN05720284) | activated sludge metagenome | isolation source: Anaerobic digester | place: Hong Kong | collected 2014-12-17 ... | reverse complement strand
GAAACTGCATTACCGTCGGCCTTCTTCCGAAAAGTTCAATTTAGATTTTTAAGTATATGATTATTCTCAATTTTATTGTATGTAACAGAATGGTTTTCTTTATTCATTTCAACGTCAAAAAGCAACTGATCATCAAATGTATAATAATTAAATATACTACCTTTCTTATTGACTCTATAAAAACAATATAAATCATCATATACATAGGCCATTATTCTCAATTCAGAATGTTTAATGGGAACGGATAAAATAGACACCTCAGTATTAAAACAACTAATTCTGATTATTTTACTTAAATCTAATTTAGATAGATCAATTTTGTTCGCAAGTAATTCTTTGATGAAGTTACTAGAAACAGAATTGTCTTTACCAATTCTTTCGATTAGTGCTACTTTGTTTTCTAGGGAGTTCTCTTTAATACTAGTGAATTCTAGTTTGGTATTGTCAATTAAAATGTTTATGCTATCATCGAAATCAATTAATTCATTTTTTTGACAGTTATTAAATAAAACAAATGAAAGTAAAACAAGGATAAGAATAACTTTTCTTTTCATAATAAGATGTTTTTAAGGTATTTTGAAAATTAGATAATATTCATTTACAGAAATAGACAATTAAATTAATTTTCACAAGTTGTTTTGCCTAAGATATATTTAAATTAATGTAGAAAGTAATAACCAAAGCCCAAAAGAATCCATTTTCCATTTAATACAGATTGGGAAACATCCTCTTTTTCGCATCCTGCCCCAAACAAAGCTATGCTCAGCGGCAACAAGAGCAGGAAGAAAACTGTCGAGTTAAATTTTTTAGTTTTCATACGCTTCATTTTTGACTGGTAAATATAAATTGTTTTTCATATTCCCGGGAGCGGGCTATGAGCGAGCACCGGGGTGGCGATCAGGGCTTCAGGAGCGGGGGTGTTTTTAAGGGATTCATTTCCGACTGTTCGGATTAGTTGCATATGTTTTCACGATTACCTAATTTATCGTTGCGAATAATGTCAAAATACTAGATAAACAACATATTAAGAGTTAAAAACTTGATTAAGGGATAAAATATAAAACTGGGGTAAGCACACTCTTTTCGAAGGCCAGCTGCCACACACGGGCGGTTTTTTCACGGAGGGCAGGGTCGATGATCCACTCCAGCTCGGGCCATAACGAAACTACTTCGTCGTTGCTCATAGGTATTATTGTTTTAGTTATTACTCCTGAATCAGCGCTGAATGAGTAACTGCTGTTTATAGATATTCCCATCTTTCAGAAAGTGAAGATAATATTTACCCTACGGTAAATCTCGAACCGGAAGGATTAATTTCAACTGGTCGGACTGCACAATTTTCAACAAGCCTCCCTGTTCACTCCACAGTTGTATCTGATAATTTCCAAAACCGTTGTTAGAACCCGTTTGTTCAATTTTTGTTTTTCCGGCCACCTCCGAAACATCTGCTTCCGGAATCAGGGTAAGCTCGACGTAACTACCGGCGGGGTTGGGTGAAACCACCAGGTAATATCCACCGCACGAAACGCTATTAAGGATAATCGCCGGAGCCAGGTAATTTCCCCATCCGCATTGGTTGCGGGCCCTGACAGTAACCGAAACCGGGTTATCAATTTTACTTTTTAACAACAAGCTTACCCGTCAAAATATGATCCTTATATTTTACACGCACTAGATAAACACCTTCTTTCCAACTCGCTGACTGGATATTGGTACTCTTCCCTTTCAATTTATCTTTCTTAAGTTTTAGATTCTGAAGGTCGTCATAAACTTCAAGATCCCATTCAGTGTTTTCATCTAAAGAGTTTTTGGTTGAGGCTGATTTTAGCATTTGTACATCATTCATGGATGCTTCAATTATAACCATAGATTCTCCACTAGTTGGGTTAGGCGAAAGAAGCAAAGAATAACCAGAATAAGCAAAAAATACCAGCGTCATAGTTGCAGTACAGGCACCATCTCCTGTAATATAAAAAACGAAAGGGATACCCCCTGAATTATTTGGTAATTGCAGATATAGTCTATTATTACTGCTTTGATATGTCCAAAACAATGGTTGCCCTGAGCCTGGGGCCAGAGTAACTGTTCTACCTACCATAAAACTCAAAGTAACTTCTGTCATACATCCTGGATACAACCAAATAGAACTGCCGTCCAATGTACCACTTTGACTTGGGAAGGTGTAATTATAGGCACTACAAGATGGTTGGGAATAACTTCCTGATGGGTAAGATGTATTAGAATCACTGGCAATAGTTTTTGTAATTGTAGTGTTCGCTCCGCAAACTGTGTTAATATCAGCTGTTAAGGTCATCACTGCAGGATATCTGTAGGGATTACTAACTAAACATTGATTAGTACCTGGAATATTTTCCTGAAGGTAAATCGGACTTGTGTTTGGAATCAATGACCATTCAACTGTGGAACCAGGAGGTAAATTGCTTACATAATAGGTATTTGAACTACAAACAATGTCATGTCCGGAAATGATCCCGTAATTTATTTCTATTAGTGCTGAATCGTATGGTGAATAGATTCCACATTGTGCATTAAATGCGCGTACTTGTATTGTGGCAGAACAATCTGCATATAAAATTACAGATGTTCCACTTCCAGATATTGTTCCTTTATTTGTTATCCATTCATAACTTGTTGCACCAAAAGTTTCAGATATTGTCAGGTTATAACCATTAGAGGAATAATCGAATGTCTGATTAGGTAACTGTGGAGTTTCAACGCCTACGGCCTGTTCAGGATATACATTAAATATAGCGCTTTCATATTGATTATATGGACCATTATCTTCCGGAGGATCAAAACTACCTAAAGAATACCACCCATTATAGTTTCCATACCATCCCCAATTACAATAGAATTCATCCTGATTATTGTATCCTTCTAATACCCATGAATGGCCTCCATCTAATAAAGCAGAACCACTGTATAATATTGGCCTTTCCAAATCAAGTTCATCTTTCAAATCATCTTCCCACGTATTTAAATGAGAAATTCTCCACTTAACATCAGCACTTGAGCTTATTCCCCAGTAATCAACAAAGCCATCTCTCGCTTTGCCCGGGGTGGATGATGAGCCTCCAGATGAGTACTCTGTTTTACAAGAAACTCCTGCGTGATAAATTAATTGGGCATTATTTGGCTCGCTAATCCTATTTGACATATTCGACCACCAGTAGGTTGTTGCACCAAAATTTGCATAACTTTCAAGGCCATTATAAGTCCATGTAAGTTGACCTGTAGGATTTAATCTACATTCCCAATAACGTAATATTTGAGCCATCGCCACTGCAGTACATCCGGCGTAATAATTATTAGGAACTGAATCATTGAATCCATTTTGTTGTCCCCATAAAGTATTTAGAAGATGGCTGCCAACGGTATATGATTTTAGCTGATTTCCACTTAGATATTCTTTCCAAAGCTTGTTAACCTTATCGGACGGTTTTTGTTTTTTTTCTTTGAGTACCTCTATTTCATTTTTATATTTTTCAATCAAATATAATAATCCCGGGGCCTCAATGTTTCATCATATTCTCCCTCAAAACAATATCCTAAAACAGGCGAAGCGGCAAGTTCACCGGATATAATTGCAAAACCCGACTCTTCGAAAGGCACCACATATAGTAAAGTGTCGTCATTTTCCTTATTCTTTGTTTTTAAAGGAATAACTTCTTTTAGATTTGTGGTTTTTCCGTAATTATTTCTTTTGTAAATTTCATTGGCAATCTTTTCGGCATCAGTTTTACTACTTTTTTGCCCGTAGGTAATCCCGCAAAGGAGCATTAATGTAAGAAAGGTTAATATTATTTTCATGATAACTATTTTAGTTTATCAAAATATTTATTGATTTCACCATTTAATATTATTTTTTTTATTTCCAGAGAATCAGATAGATAGAGTCGTTTTTTTTCTACTTTGTTTCTGTAAAACTCGGTATAAGGATCTTTATCGAGAATATATTTGAGTAATGTATCATGAGTAATAATATTACCATATTCATTCTCGTAGTTAATAATTTCTCTTCTTAGATGTTCTTTGTAAGTCATGTCAATAAAAACATCATACCTTTCATCTGCTTCTGCATCTAAAATATACCCATTCCCCAAATGGCATCTTTGGGTATAGATTGTATCGCCATCTTTAAATTCTATAAAATGATAGGAATTAAAACGACTATTCCAGAAGCTATTGGTCCTGAAAATATTGTCCCCTTTCATTCCGATATCTACCAGATTGAAATAATCTCCCCTAGTTTTATATACAGATATACCAGGAGCAAGGTCTTCATTTTCTTTTTCACATCCTGCCCCAAACAACGCTATACCAAGCGGTAACAGGACCAGGAAAATAACTGTCAGGTTAAATTTTTTAGTTTTCATACGCTTCATTTTTGACTTGTAATTATAAATTGTTTTTCATATTCCCGGGAGCGGGCTATGAACGAGCACCGGGGTGGCGATCAGGGCTTCAGGAGCGGGAGTGGTTTTGATGGATTCATTTCTGTCAGTTCGGGGTAGTTACATATGTTTGCAACGTTACTCAATTAGTCGTTGTAATTGGCATTTAAATACCTGTTTTATAACAGGTCTGATTAGTGCATGCAGCAATCTGCTTGTTTGTTTATTTAATAAGATGGCCATAACCGGATAAGGTTGCGTGAGGCAGGAAGAAATTATTGACCCAATAGCCTGTCGTTTTACGGCAATAAGTTCCTCTCTGGCAACAGTCAGGGAGACTTGTCTTTGTGAATGTGCAGAAGAGAAGTAACGGAGCGCAGTAATGAGTACCATGTGTGCACCTAATTGTTTTTTCACAACATCATTTTTTTCACAGGGTGGTTTGGAATGTTTGGACGGGTGACTGTGACCAGGGAGGTTATTGGGCGCATGCGCTTCCCGGTGGTGTGAGCAGTGAGGGAAAGGGTGGCCAATTATCGGCTACTCTTTTCTCTATTTTCCTGAATTAACGCTGAATCAGCAACTGCTGTTTATAGATATTCCCATCTTTCAGCAAATGAAGGTAATATTTGCCCTCCGGTAAATCGCGGACGGGAAGGTTTAATTTTAACTGGTCGGACTGCACCGTTTTCAACAAGCCTCCCTGTTCACTCCACAGTTGTATTTGATAATTTCTATCTGCCTGGATTCACCAATAGGCCAATCGATCGGATCCGTTCTATCCATTGCCCTACTGACATTATAAACCGGTTGACTCCTGCTTCATTTTTAATTACCCCGAATTCGGTGTAATTAAAATCCGGATTGTTTATTGTCTCCCAGATTCCAATGTAATCTATCGTGTTCTTATTGGTTATTCATTTTCCGATTAATCCACTTCCTTCATTGAATCCGGAAGTCATGTCGGTCAGGCAAATAAGATCACTTTTATTTTTAGTGATGATTGTTATCCTGGTTTCCTTTAATTGTATTGTTCTTCCCTTTGACATAATCTGTCAATATTATTTTAACTCTTTGATAATCGCGTCGGTCATCCCGATGGTGGAGGCGGCGCCCTGGCTGAGGACGGCGGGGCTGCCGGTGAGCTTCATCATATCGTAGGTGCGGACTTCCCCATTGGCGACTACGGAAGCGATGGCCTTCCGGATACGGGAGGAAATCTCCTGCTCACCTAAATATTCGAGCATCATACAGGCCGACTCGATCATGGCGATGGGATTGACGATCGATACGGGGTAGTTGGCATATTTGGGTGCCGAGCCGTGGGTGGGCTCGAACACCGCCACACCCGTATCGGGGTTGACCTGGGCGCTGCAAGCAAATCCCAGTCCGCCGATCAACCCCGCAAATGCGTCGGAGACGATATCTCCGAACATGTTTCCGGCGACGATGACCCCGTAATCTTCGGGATTCTTGGTGAGCCACATCATCTGGGCGTCAATGTTGGTATTCCAGAGTTCGATCTGCGGAAACTCCGATTTCTGCATCTCCTGGGCCATTTTATACATCATGCCCGAAGTTTCCCTGATGACATTGGGCTTCTCACAAAGGGTCACCGAGCGGTAGCCATACCGGGCGGCATGGGTGAAAGCCGCATGGAGGATGCGGTGGGTCATCTTTTTTGTGAAGATGCGCGTGGAGACTGAAACTTCCTCCTTGGGGGCCCAGGCGAAGTTCTGCCTGAATTTGGGGTGCGTCATCAGGGCGTCGTAGACCTGCTGCGGGGGATTGGTCCATTCGACGCCGCCATAAAGTCCTTCGGTATTCTGGCGGAAGATGGCCACGTCGACCACCGGCTCTTCAATTTCTCCGGAAGCTCCCCTGCGGATGAAGTTCAGAGGATTCCCGGGATAGGATTTGCAGGGGCGCAGGCAGATGTCGAGGCCGAAATGCTGGCGCAGGCCCACGATCGGACTGGCATAGACGAGGTTTTTGGACTGGAGTTCGGGGGCCAGTTCGGCAAAGGCGGCATCCTTGGGTTTGGAGGTGATGGCTCCGAAAAGGCCGACTTTGTGTTTTTCAAGCAGGTCGATGGTGCGTTGCGGCAGGGGGTTCCCCTCGCGGCACCAAAACTCCCAGCCGATGTCCCCTTCGGCATAGTCCGCTTCAAATCCGGCAGCCTTCAGCACGCGGAGGGCCTGTTCCAGTACCACCCGGCCTATTCCGTCGCCGGGGAGGGTTACGATAGTTCTTTTCGTCATCTCCTGTTATTTTTTTGAAGTGTTTTAAATTCTAAGTTATGATATTCTAATCTTCTGATATTGAAGCCGTAGGCTTAATAGTCGGTTACTTGTTTGACCACGTCGATGACCGTTCCGTCGACCCATTTGATGGCGGCGACGATTTTATCGGTGAACAGGGGTTTGTCGGGTTTTCCGCAGATGGCTTCGGCCTCTTCCTTCAGTTCGTGAATGGTTTTCACCGGCAATCCCGACCCTTTGACCTTTTCGAGCAGGTCGGTCCGCAGGGGATTAATGGCGATGCCCCTTTCGGTGACAATCACATCGATGAGTTCCCCCGGTCCGCACAGGGTGGTCACTTCGTCGACGATCACGGGGATGCGGTCACGGAAGAGTGGCAGGGCGATAATCGTGTTTTTGGCAAAGAGACAGTTCTGCCATCCGCCGATGCCGTGGAGAAGTAGTCCGTCGGAGTGGGTCACCACATTCCCGTTGAAGTGGACGTCGATTTCGGTGGCGCCCAGGGAGACCACATCGATAAACTGGGCGAAGTTGCCCTTGGAGTGATAGTTGTAAATGTTGTTGAGGGTAAAGGGCATGTGGTTCCGGTTTTCATTGATTGAGCGGATAGATTCGGTGTCGAAAACCTGGGCGTCGAGGATGTACTCCATGGTGCCGTCGCGGAGCATTTCCGTCATGTAGCGGGTGGTTCCGCCGAAGCCGACCCTGATTTTCCAGCCGTTGCGTTTCATGATCTGGTGCATGTATTCGGCGATGGCCAGGGAGATGCCTCCGGCGCCGGCCTGGACGACACATCCATCGTAGATGATGCCTGTATGTTCGCAGAATCGGGCGGTCATCTCGGCAATGATAAGGCGATCGGGACTGCGGGTGATCTGGGTAGTGCCGCTGATGATCTTCTCAGGAAGGCCCAGTTTGTCGACCTTTACCACCGCATCGACGTAGTTGCCTTCGATTTGCATGGGGAGACAGGGAAAAGAGACCAGGTTGTCGGTGACCATGATGACATGGGTGGCGTAACGCACGTCCATGTCGGCATAGCTGAGGACTCCCGTGGCTGAGGGACCGGTCAGTCCGTTGGCGTTGCCGAAGGGATCGGCGGAAGGGGCGGCGATGACGGCGATGTCGATTTTCACTTCCCCGTCCTGGATGGCCTGCACTCGCCCCCCGTGGGAACGTAAGACCGCTGTTTTCTGCATCTTCCCGCGGGAGGTGAATTCGCCCAGGGGACCGTTCATGCTGCCCTCGATATGGCTGATGGTGCCCTCTTCGAGGTAGGGGATGAGGTGGTTGTTGCAGGGAAAGGAGGCCGAGGGAAACCAGCGCAGGTTTTTGACTCCCATTTCGTGGGCGATGTCGAAGACCATGTTGGCCACGAAATCCCCGTCGCGCAGGTGGTGGTGGGTTGAGATGGTCATACCGTCGCGCAGTCCTGCTTTCTCCAGGGCTTCCCTTAGGGAACCCACCATTTTGTTGCCATCACCGGGGTAGAGGGCGCAGGAGGGGAGGGGCGGCGCGTATTTATGGCCCAGGGGGATGTATTTCCCTACACCCTGGTAGGGAATGACGGGTTCCCCGTTGATTTCGAGGGGGACCCAGCGGCCTGCATCGTTTTTTACCAGTTTATCTTTCATCGCTTTCTCTCCAGTCAGGGTTCAACAATCCGTTCTGTTCGGCCAGGCGGATGGTCCGCATAGCCCGTTTGACCACAGGGGCGTCAATCATTTTGGAGCCCAGGGCGATCACCCCGATGCCTTCCTTTTCGGCGGCCTCGAAGGCCTTCACGATTTTAGCAGCTTTAGCAATCTCTATCTCCCCGGGATTGAACCCTTCGTGGACCGCGGCAATCTGGGCGGGATGGATGCAACCCATCCCCTCGAAGCCCATGGCTTTGGCGCGGAAGGCCACGGCGCGGAGTTCTTCCAGGTCTTCAAAACCGGAAAAGACCGAATCGATGGGCTGGATGCCGGCGGCGCGTGCCGCGTTGACCGCAGCACTGCGGGCATAAAACGATTCCATGCCTTCATGGCTTCTTTCGGCGCCGATATCGGCCGTGTAGTCTTCCAGTCCGATGGCCAGGGCAACCACGCTGGGAGAGGCCGAGGCGATTTCAAAGGCCTTAAGGACTCCCAGGGCGCTCTCGATGATGGGCATAAGCCAGATCTTACGGTGGGGGTCGGGGTTCAGCTCAGCGATTCTTTCATCCACAGCCTTCACTTCGGCAGCCGATTCGCACTTGGGGATAAGGATCAGGTTAAGAGGTTGCGGCACCACAAACGGGAGGTCTTCCAGTCCGGCCGGCAGCTGGTTGATGCGTACCATCAGCTCGGCTCCCCGGAAGTCGTTGTTCCGGAGGGCATTGCGGACCAGGTAGCGGGCGTCTTCCTTCCGGGAGGGGGCCACGGCATCTTCCAGGTCAAGGATGATTCCGTCGGCGCCATATAGTCCGGCGTTGATCATCAGTTTGGGCTGGTCACCGGGGAGGTAGAGGCGCGAGCGGCGCTGGCGGTCGCGGGCTGTCTCCTGTCGGTTTTGGGGCAGTTCGGGGAGGAGGAACTCCTTTTTTGCAGGAATCAGCTGTTTAATGGCGGCTTCGAGGCGGGCCGCCATGACCCACGGCAGGGCCCCGGCGTCTTCCACCGCCACCCGGGCATGCTCCATTCCGTAATAGAGGAGCACCTCCCTGACCAAATTCTCAATATGGCGGCCAAATAGGACGCGTGTTTTACTTTTAATTTCTGTGACGATCCCCCCTGACGTGGCCGGCGTAATGGCCACGTAACAGTCGGACCGCACCGAAGGCCCCCGGTTGCCTGAAGTCCCTTCCATGTTCCACGGTTTTATAGGTTTGACGCTATAAAATTAACCCATCTGCCTCTGAGAAAATATGAGTTTAAGCAGGAATATGTTAACGATAGAAGTTCATCTTATCGATATATTCCCAGACTTTTTCCGGAAAGAAACAGCGCATGTTATGGCCTTCACGGATGGCATTCCGCAGAAAAGTGGAGGAGATTTCCATCAGGGGGGCTTCGATCGTCAGTATCGTTTCGTGGGTGAAGGGGGATTCCGGAGAACCCGGACGGGGATAGACCAGAATGGGGTAGTGGTCCAGGATTTCCTGATAGTTTTTCCACTGGGTGAAGTTGGTGAGGTTGTCAGATCCCATGATGAGGCTGAAGTGGTGGGTGGGATACTTTCCGGAGAGGTGGGTCAGGGTGTCGATGGTATAGGAGGGTTTGGGCATCCGGAATTCGGCATCGCTGACGCGGAAACGGGGATCATCGCCTATAGCCAGGCGGACCAGTTCGAGCCGGTCGAAATCGTTGAGCAAATCCTCCTTCTTCTTGAAGGGGTTCTGGGGGGAGACCACGAACCATACCTGCTGCAGACCGGCATATTCGGCCATGTAGTTGGCGATGGCCATGTGCCCGATATGGATGGGGTTAAAGGAACCGAAAAAGAGACCCACTTTAAGGGTGATTTTCTCAGGTGGCAGGAATATGTTGATAAAGCCGGTCATGGGATTTCGGATTTCGGAATGCGGATATGAGATTTGGGATTTAATCTGACGTTTCAGTTTCCGGCTTTAAAGACCGGTCAGGGGATTGGTCGGTCAGAAACTCCCCGACCACTTTTTCCGCTTCCAGGAAGGCTGAGGTAAGGTCGTCGTTGACGATGATTTTGTCGAATTGGGGAGCGAAGCTCAGTTCATAGTCGGCCTTGGCGATGCGGGTGGCGATTTTCTCCTCTGAATCGGTCGATCGTCCGCGGAGGCGCTGGTGGAGAACTTCCACTGAGGGAGGCATAACGAAAAGGGCCAGGGCTTTGTCGCCGAAGATCCTTTTCAGGTGGAGTCCGCCGACCACATCAACATCGAAGATCACCGCATGGCCTTTCTGCCAGATGCGCTCGATTTCACTTTGCAGGGTGCCGTAGAAAATTCCGGGGTAGACCTCTTCCCATTCCACGAAGGCTTGTTCATCGATTTTCTGGCGGAATTCTGTTTCAGTGAGGAAAAAATAGTCGTGGCCGTGGATCTCTCCCGATCTGGGACTCCTGCTGGTGGCCGACACCGAGAATTCAAGGCCCAGCGGGCGGGAAAGCAGATGGTGAACGATGGTCGTTTTCCCAGCCCCCGAAGGTGCCGACACAATAATCAATTTATTTCTGGTGCTATTCATCAATCACTCTGCTTTTCTTTATCTGCGTTTATTACCCCTGTTCAATTCCTCTCCCATTCCTTAAATTCTGACATTCCGACATTCTAATATCCTGATATTTAAAAGGTCTCTTCGTCTCTCATTATCACAATCTCCGGCTATAGCACATTCAGTACCTGTTCCTTGATCCTTTCGAGGGCATCTTTCATCTGGACCACAATGCGCTGGATATTGCTTTCGTTGGCTTTGCTGCCGATGGTGTTGATTTCGCGGCCGATTTCCTGGGCGATGAAGGAGAGTTTCCGGCCGTTGGATTCCGTTTCGTTCATGGTTTCGGTGAAATAGCGGCAGTGGTTGGCCAGGCGTACTTTTTCCTCATTGAAATCGAGGCGCTCGAGATAAAAGATCAGTTCCTGTTCAAAACGGTTGGGGTCAGTGTTGCCGTTGATCCGGAGGCTTTCCAGATTTTCGTTCAGCCGGTTTTTGATGGTTTCAATCCGCTGCTGTTCAAAAGGTTCTATCTCCTTCAGCAGTTGTTCAACTGCCTTCAGGTTTGACAACAGGTCGGCGGCCATGGCCTTCCCTTCCTGCAGGCGGAACTGTTCTACGGCATCTATGGCTGTGCTGATATGGGTATGGAGAAGCTGCCATTCCTCCTCTTCCAGGGTTTCATAGTTGACTTTTACCGTGTCGGGCAGGCGCATGATGATCTGAAGCAAACGCTCGTTGACCGGGAGTTGGAGCTCATGACTGATTTTGCTGAGGTCAGCAAAATATCCTTTCACCACGCCTGAATTAATCACGGCACTGCCTGATTCCCCGAGGTTCTCGACGTAAACTGTGAAATCGATTTTTCCTCTTACCAGCCTGTCGGAGAGTTCACGACGGATTTCAAGTTCCTTTTCCCGGTATAGGGGAGGAATCCGGGTGGAGATATCGGATTGCTTGCTGTTGAGCGATTTTATTTCGACGGTGACCTTTTTGTTGTTGATCTCGAATGCGGACTTTCCGAATCCGGTCATAGACTTAATCATGGTGGATTATTTTCGGTAAAAATAGTAATTCTTTGGCACAGGAAGAGTAGCTGGCTGGGGAATGGCCATCCAGTACAGTGCGCTCCGGTGGAGTCGCCCTTCTAAGGGGCAATAATCTTCTGGCCAGATAAAATGAGTGTTATAGCAAGGAAATGTGGGTCAGGATGTCGTCGAGGTAACTCCGGATATGCATGCTGAAATGACGCATCCGGCCGGCGATGGCTTCGGTGACTTTTTCCACCGATTCAGGGCCGTTGGTTTCGGTCATGAAGGCCACGATCCGATCGGTTTCCGGAAGGTCGTTGGTTTCCACCTTTGGGTCTGAGACCAGCATATCAGGCATTTGCCGGGCAAGAATTTTGTCGATCTCCTTTCCGGAAGCTGCCGACTCCCTGGTGGCCACATTCAGGAAGAAATCTTCAGAGAAGGGAACGGCAGGCGTGGGATTGGCCAGGGCTTGAAGAAATGGATGGTCATTGTTCATATCGCGGAGGGCGCTTCGGAGCACCTGGACCTGGAACTCCTCGAAGGCAGTATGGCGGTTGGAGACCAGCTGGACGGCGTTATCCTTGGCTTTGGGGAAGCCCATCATGGCCTTGAGGTTGATCCACATCATGCGGGTGGTGCTGACCCCCGGAAGGGGCCGCATATGGTAGGGCATGGAGACGTCGCCCATGTAATGCATGCCCCAGCCCATAAAGCGCCATCCCCAATAAGGCTGGTTCTGGCTGAAGGCAAATTCCGACAGGGCTTTATAAAGATACAGCCGGTAATCCAGGTAGGTCTGCTTAAGGAAGGGACCAAATTTGTAAAGAATTTTCGCTTCATGGTAAAATCCCATGTGGAAGGGTGCCTGGCTGCCGTATTCAAGGTTGGGATTTCCGAAGGGCTGGGCGCCAAATCCGTATTTTTGTCCGTAAGAAGTCATGTTGTCGATAAACAGCCCCAGGTCAAAGCCGTAATCGGGTTCATCGCTGGCGGTGACCAGCACTTCGAGGGGGGGCAGCAATTCATTCTCTTCCACGCGGGTATAAACGGTATTGAGCATGAAGGAGATGTCTTCCAATGTGCAGATCTCCCTGGGATCAGCTACCGGTCTGCCCATGTCGGTATCGTGGGGCAGCAGATGAAGGTACAGGGGGATTTTAACGTTGGGATTGATGCGGATGGCTGTGTAAAACCGGAGCAGGATGTCATCGGGATTTCCGGTGGCCTTAAAGGCCAGGTCAGCCGGACAGGGAACATAGTTGGGGAGGTGAGCCACTGACCAGGCTTCCTGCTCTGCCAGAAATTTCTCCAGCTCTTTTTCTGTTTCGAGCAGAAAGGTTTTGAGGTTTCTGGCCTCGACGGGTTTGGCTTTTTGCCAGATAGGGTGGTTGATCAGGGCGGGGCGCACCAGCATAGGGTGCTCCGACCATGCAGATACTTTAAGTACGCTAAAGGGACCCGTCAGGAAAATCAGGATCAAAGCCAGAGGAAACAGGTTTCTGTTCATTGGAAAATATGCATTTAGTAATTTCGCTTTTGTAAATCTTGAATATTAATCGTTCCTGGTCTTATTCTAAGATATCCGGGATGTAAAGCAGGGTTTTGAAATGCTGCTTTTATCCCATTTCTCCGATAAAGTTCATTAATGTTCAGAGTCATCCTCAAAGGTAATAAATATAATTATCCCCGGCAGTGCAAAGAACTATTTACCACATACTTCTGCCTTTCCGGTTGGATGAATTCTGACCGGAGATCCATGCAAAAATATAAAATAGCGGCTCTTCAGGCAGCGTCGCCAGGGGCGATTTTGCCCGGAGACCTAAAACTGGAATGGCTAAGCCCTGAACAGCATCAGGAAACGAGATATCCCCACACGGTGACTTTTCTGGCCACAGCAGCCCTGTTGTAGGTAAATATTTCGATGAAAGGCCCCATGATGGGGATCCGTGCCACATAGGTGCTGATGTTATGCGGATTGCCATGCCAGCTTCCACTGCCCGAGACCTCGATGAAGTGAGTGCCTTGCGGACTATTCACATTATGGGTGAGGTTAACATACCGCCGGGCCCCCATGGTCCCATTGGTGTCAAAGGCAAAGATCACCCCCAGGTCAACCGGTGGTTCATTTGCGGTTGTTTGGGTGAAACCAAGTAACTGAGTCAGAATTGGCATTGATGGTATAAACAGAAAGGCGTCCAATGCCATTCCCGGCATTAAAGATCAATTTACGAAAAATTGAGCAGAAAAGCAACAGCCTGGATGGCAACAGGTTTTTTAACTGATTATCCCCGAGCCGGTTAATTCTTCTCCGTCGTACCAGGCGGCAAACTGGCCGGGAGTGATGCCGCGCTGCTCCTGGCGGAAGATGATCCAGAGTCCTTCTTCCCGCATGTGGAGGGTAGCATCTTCGAGGGGTTGGCGGTAGCGCACCCTGACCAGATAGTCGCGGTGCTCACCAGGAGTCAGTCTGAGATCCTCCCTGATCCAGTGAATCTGTTCCCGGGAAATGAAAAGCCCCCGGCGATAGAGCCCCGGATGTTCCTGACCTTCACCCACGTAAATGATGTTACGGTGTACATCGGTGGAGAGCACAAAGAGCGGTTCGGTATGTCCGCCAATATGGAGCCCTTTCCGTTGTCCGATCGTGTAGAAGTGGGCCCCCTGGTGCGTGCCGATCACCTTTCCGTTCCAGGGTTTGAAAGGGTAAGGGAAGCAGATTTTCTTCCAGTTATCTTCGGAAGCATCCTCCACCTTTTTCTTCTCCATGAAACCGGCGGGGATTTCGATGACGTTTCCTGGCCGGGCCTCCAGTTGTTGCTGGAGGAAGGTGGGGAGGTCCACCTTTCCCACAAAACAGATGCCCTGGGAATCTTTTCTTCCGGCGGTAGGGAGGTTTTCGCGGCGGGCGATTTCCCTGACTTCCGGTTTCAGGAGGTGCCCTACGGGAAAAAGTGATTTGGCCAGTTGTTCCTGGTTAAGCTGACAGAGAAAATAGCTTTGGTCTTTGTTGGGATCGCTTCCGGCGAGAAGACGATAAACCGTATGACCGTTGGTGGTCAATTCCGCCCTTCGGCAGTAATGGCCAGTGGCGACATAGTCGGCTCCAGTTTTAAGGACCTCGTCAAGGAAAATGTCAAATTTGATTTCCCTGTTGCAGAGGACGTCGGGATTGGGGGTGCGCCCAGCCTGGTATTCGCTGAACATGTAGTCGACCACCCTTTTCCGGTAGTATTCGCTCAGGTCGACGATCCGGAAGGGGATGTCCAGTTTTTTGGCGACCATTTCCGCAATCAGGGCGTCGTCTTCCCAGGTGCAGGAGCCGGTAAGGGAACCTGTACGGTCGTGCCAATTGACCATAAAGAGTCCAGAAACCTCATGTCCCTGCTGTTTAAGCAGGAATGCGGCCACACTGGAATCTACTCCACCTGAAAGTCCGACAACCACACGGCTCATCTGATCAAATACTTTGGCTGCAAAATTAGCACATTTGGCCGGAAAATTGACCGGGCCTTATCGCTGCCAGGGATTTCCGGCCAGGAAAGGCCGGCTGAATTTATATTTCAGGGAGGGATGGTGGGAAATACTATTCAGGTTGGTCACCTGGAATGGCTGTTAAGGGGAATAGTGACGCCCAGAAATGGCAGGGCATAAAAGGAATCCATTTCTGGGCCAAGGGGTATCCAGAGGCTGTAGTCTATTCCGATCCTGCGGATGATGCTGCGTCCTCCGGCAGAAATCACTATGGCAAAATCACCGTCAGCGCTGATGATATAATTCTCTGAGATGAAATAACCTTTGGGGCCTGTCCTGATCAGTGTACTTAAGTTAAAGATCGGTGTTTCGGCCCAGTAATCGTCCACAAATCCGTAGGCCATTCCGAAGCTGATGTTTTTGTCGCGGTTTCCTAAGGTCGCCGTTCCATAGAGAAGACCGAAAACACCCGACTCTTCTCCCAGGATGGTTCCTAGAAATGCACCGGCTCCCAGGTTAAAACGATCTTTGGAAACGGGAATGGAAAACTTGGGGACCGCCCAAATGGGAGTGGCAGTTCCTGATAAAAGAAACATCGGAACCATCCCGACCCCAATTGAGAAGTTGTTGGTCACGCCATAAGAGATCTGATTGTATAGAACCCAGATATTCTGGAAATAAGCTTCGCCTTTATTCAATCCGTAACCGTTGGGTGCCCAGAAATAGCGTGACGACTGTGGATTGGGAAGCCAGAAACAGTCTCCGACTTTCATCGCTCCGGTCAGTTGCTCTCTCATCGTGACGTCGGATAAGGGAATACGCAATTCTCCCAATTTGTCAGTTTTCAAAACCAGAAATCCTGCATCTTCTGAAACGATGGTTCCGGTATAGGTGTTCCCGTCTTTGGTTTCAATACGGTAAACCCTGACAGAATCGGATGTATCCTGGCCGGTTGCAGTCACCTGCAGGACAAGGAAAAAAAGTGTAATGACAAGGATTCTCATCTTTTTGGTATTTAGTTTGTCGGGCATGGCTGTTGAGCAAATGATGTGGTCAAATATTGATGAAAGCGGCTGATATATGGTATTATGTGAACAAGAATGAGATTTTTAAGTTGAAGATATATAAATCTGTTTATATATTTTAGATTATGGTTGTTTTTTTGGGTCGGACCTTCTTAAAGTTGTTTTTTGGGGAATTGATAATTAAACAATCGTTCTGTTTCGCCGATTTTTCTTAATTTAAGCAGCTCAAAGGGGAGGATAAGGCATTAATGAAAATAAAACTGTAGGATTATGAAAAAGGTGGTTTTTCTTCTGTTTGCAGGATTGTTATCATTCGGGTCGATGGCTCAGGGTGGTGTAAAGCCCGGGGATAAAGTGCCGGTGTTTACGGCGGTTACCGATGACGAAGGAACATGGAGCCTGAAGGATTTTCTGGGAAAGAAGAATGTGGTTCTTTATTTTTATCCGGCGGCCATGACGGGTGGTTGTACAAAACAGGCCTGCAGTTACCGGGATCATGTGGGTGATTTGAAGGGGTATGATGCCGTGGTTGCAGGAATCAGTGGTGACGATCCAGCCTCCTTGAAGATATTCCGGAAAGCCCATCAACTGAATTATGCGCTCTTGTCGGATCCCGATGGTGTAGTGGCCCGGTTATTCGGGGTGCCCGTGAGTGACGGAGGATCCATCTCCAGGATGGTTGGCGACACCGAAATTGTATTAAACAGAGGTGTCACAGCGCAGCGTTGGACCTTTATCATTGGTAAGGACGGAATTATTAAGTATGTTAATCAGCAAGTGGACGCCGAGAACGACTACAAGGCTGTGCTGGAAGTATTGTCCTCATTGTAAACGGGGGACGCCGGTTTAATATAGTGATTGTACGGAGCGGTCCAACCGGAGCCCCTATTCATTCTCCATTTAGATTTCTGATTGTTCCTGGGTGCAGGAATAAATACTGAAGTAATTGAACTCCAGGTGGGCGTGCGTGGTGCCTATATACCCGGGAGAACTTCATCTGGCTGGGTAGATGGGTATGATTTACCCGTGTCATGATAAAACCCGGGAGACATTGGCAGTTAACACAATTGATTGTAGAAGGCACTCCATGGAGTGTAAATAAATACTTAAGTTATTTATTTGACCTTAAAATGGTTAAGCCTTTTTTGGGCTTATATCTGAAAAACAGGGTCTTGCATATGCTCTGGCATTTGCATAAATTTAAATAGAGTATTTACAAACCTGAAACGTAATAGCAAGAAATGCAAGCCTGATTGGGTCATTATAATGATAACTATGTATAGGATGATGGATAACCTTGTGATGCTTGGGAAAAACAGGTTTATTAAAGAGCCTCCCCGGGGGTCCCACGCGTTACTTTGTTTCCGTCCCGGGGAGGATTGGCTTTGTGTAAAAGCCTAAACAAAGCTACGATACGGAAACCAATTTTGCAAGTGGCATATGCAAAACGGGGCTTAGTGCCGAGTTATTTACAAAAACCAAAATGAAAAGAAAGGTTATCGGAATATGCTTGCTTTTGGCTTTGTTCAGTGCCTGTCAGAAAGAGCCCGACCTGCCCGAAATAAGGCCTGAACCCTCTGCAGTAGGCAATGGGTTGACCACAGATGTGATTCACAATACACTCGCCAGGATTGTGGCTTTGTCGCTGGAAGACGTTAATGTCAGAGCTTTCCTTCATGAAGAGATCGGAAGAGAATTTACGGGTGATTATGACATTCTCTTTGAACTTATTAAGGATAAGGAGATCAGCTCCGGAAAATTCGGGAATGTCAGTTTCTCTGCATACCTTGAAAGCGTTGCCGCCGAAAAGGGAATTGATTTTTCTCCTGTCAGCGATTATCTGAATAAGTGTAAGAATCTTCAGATCTCATGTCCGGTTTATTACAATGACTGGGATCCTGCCTCAACTGTTCCTCTGGTAATCGGTTTACCTGTGGAATATAATGAAGGAGAGGGGATGCCGGTAAAAGGGTATGATCTGGGCGGAGGAGAGAATATCTGTTATGAAGAGGATATCACTGTACCTGTTTTACTGGTCAGGATTGCTGAACGGGTAGATGAGGAAGGCATGATGAGGGTGGATCCTGATGGTTTTGTGATTCCGGAGGAGGAACGCTTTGTCACGGCCAGGGAAGCATATGAATATACAGTACAGCATATGAAGTCGGCCAGGACCCTGCAAGCGGAACCTGTCATTGAGGTTCTTGACAATCTGGAATTTGCGGAGAGATTGGCCTCACGAAGATCCATGTATACCTATCCTGAAGGGAAGCCCTCTGTTGGATCAGGGAAAATTCTGGATCCCGGTCTCAAGTCCGCTGCAGCGACGGCAATTTCTGCGCCCTCTACATTTACCGTGCATCCGGCGGGGCCCTATACAATTCAGCTAAACTGGTCCCAGGTTCCCGGGGCTGTGTCCTATGAAATCTATCGTCAATACATGACCTATCCCAACTACCTGCTCGCCACTGTGGGTGGGGATCAAATTAATTATTACGACCAGTATCTCAGTATTGGAAGTAAATACACTTATTCAATTCGTGCAATTGATGGTTCAGGAAATGCTTCACCCTTGACCAATGGTTTGGAGTCTTATGCAAGCTGGAGGAACAACGGGAACAGAGATGTGATTGACAAGATCTTTATCGATTCTGATTGCTGGAAATGGTGTTGTGGATTGTTTGACGGTAAAATCGAGTTGCAATACAAAACATCTTATCTGACCATACCAGGAAATACCAATACGGCCTATCCCGGTGTCGGGGTCAACAGTCTTGGGCAAAAAACCAAGGATCAACAGAGGAATAAGTGGTGTTATTACAATCACTATTTGTTCCCCTGGGATGTAAGGACCAAATCCTATTCATATAGATTCATAATGGTTGAAGATGATGGCGCAGGCGATGGAACGACCATTAAGTTTGGTCTTACCTTCAAGGTGCAGATATTTAAGATCGTAGATATTAGTGCGCCTTTGAGTATTGAGTTTAAGATAGCTGACAAAGATGAAAGCTTTGGTGAAGTCATTATTCAATACTGGGAAAGGAAAAATGGGACAAGTGCTAGTACTGATGGGTATAATTTAATGCCTGATCATGGTGATGCAAGAATGTATTTGAAACAATAGCATATGAACGGGGCTGGTAAACAGCCCCGTTTTTAAAAAAAATATTTATCATGCCACTTAAAAAATGTATATCATATATTGTCAAAATAACATGGTTTAACCTTTTGTTTATTTTTATCATTTATGCTTGCACCAGTCGTGTTGATATTGATTTCCAAGATTTTGAAGATCATTATATTGTTAATTCTATAATCGTCTCTGATTCGCCGTTTAGAGTGTGCTTAACTAAATCAATGAGATCAAATAGTGAGGAGTCATTTTCTTTTATCGATCGAGCTCTAGTCAAGGTGTCAGATGGGGAAAATTCATTCTTACTATCTTATGTAGGTGAAGGTATTTTTCAAAATGACACATTTCCACATTATGGAACAGAGTATATTTTAAATATTAAGCTTGACAATGGATTAGTGTTAAAAGCGAAAACTTATTCTCCTGATAAGCCGAAGATAAATATTATTCCAAGCGTTAAGGAAGATTTAGTTAACGTTAAATTGAATGATAATCTAATTGAAAGAAATACCTACTGGGTTGGTATAAAGACATATAGTATTACGAATGAGAGGTACTATTATGATCCTTATATATATCTTGACTGCCTTTTATTTGATGATTTCAATAGAAGGAGAACAGGAGAGGTTAAACATGGGATTATATATTCATATCATTTTATGGCTCGGTTAACTGATGAGTCTTTTGATGGAGTAATATCATTTAATGTCCCCAGAAGTTGGCCGGATAATTATAATGATATTGATTATAAGATGATTCTGTATATTATCAATGCTGACGAGCATCTTGATCAGTACATGAAGTCTGCCCTTATACAGTATGATCTGGGGGTGATCGGGGATATGCCGGTATTCCATACTCCCGTGGACATGTATTCCAATATTGAGAACGGAAAAGGAATTTTCGGTTCCTATACGATCAGCCAGTTTGATATCACAACTCCCGAATCCATATACCAGAATAATGAGACTGGGAATACGAAATAGCCTGAAGACAAATTGCTGCAACAAGTATGTCTGAACTCCTCCCCGGCAACTAATTCGTTTGCCTTTGAATGGTGTCCGGGGAAGTAAATAAAGCTTGTCTGCTGACTTTCTTGTATGATATTGACCTTCTCATGCATCCTGTCTGCACCAACCACTATGATTAGCCATGCGGATATTGTATGTGTTCTGGAGGGACCTGTTACAATGAAATATATCAACCAAATTACCCAACATTACCCCTGTTAAAGTTAAAGCATCATGAAAGTATTGAATATCAGTGTTGTTATTTTGTTTGCCACCCTTTTGTTGCCAGGTTGCGGTATTCACACCGCGTTAGTGGGAAACATGGCAGGCCATATGACCAATGTGGAACTGGCCAGAAAGAATTTTAAAGTAGTCGACAAAATCAGCGGAACCTCCACCGCCACTTATATCATGGGAGTGGGTGGGCTGTCGCATAAAGCACTTATTGAAAAGGCCAAAGCTGATATGTTTGCCCGGAATGACCTGACCGGCAGTTCGAAAGCGGTAGTCAATGTTACCGTAGAGGAACATATTGCCGCATTCCTGATCTTCTATGTGAGGCGAACGGTGACGGTCAGCGCCCATGTAATAGAGTTCACCGATTAGCTGTGCGATCAGATGACCATCCCGGTTATTTGCACCAGGGCCCGATTATCATAATGACAGATCCATCATGAACAGACGCTGGAACTGCACAGTGCTCTTTTTTTTCTGCCTGTCGGCGTTGTTCGCTCAGGAAGGACCCAGGATATCCGTCTCGGGCATCATCAGGGATGCGGTCTCAGGGGAGCACCTGGCCGGAGCCACGGTTTGGGTGCCGGCACTTCGCAAAGGGACTTCCGCAAACGCCTATGGCTACTATGCACTGACCCTCCCCCCCGGCCAGCAGGAGCTGGAAATCTCCTTCGTGGGCTACCGGAAACTCACCCTCTCCCTGATTATCTACAGCGATACGGTGATAAACTGGGAACTGGCTTCCGGACTGGAGGTGGGAGAGGTCAGTATCACCGGTCACTTAAAGGACAACACGATCATCCGGTCGGCTATACCCGGTGTGTATTACCTCTCATCCAACCGGGCAGAGCTCTCCCCCTCTCTGCTCGGTGAATCAGATGCCTTGAAAACCATTCAGTTGCTTCCAGGGGTCAAATCGGGAAATGAAGGAACCTCGGGAATCAATGTCCGCGGAGGCTCCCACGACCAGAACCTGATTCTTCTCGATGGCGTCCCCGTTTACAACACCAATCACCTCTTCGGGTACCTTTCCACCTTTAATACAGATGCCGTCAGGGACATGCGCTTCTTTAAGGGTGGCATCCCCGCCCGGTATGGCGGACGGCTTTCGTCTGTTCTGGATTTGTCTATGAAGGAGGGGAACCTGAAAGAGGCAGGCGGCCATTTTTCGGTGAGTCCCGTCTCGGGCCGGCTGATGCTGGAAGGCCCCCTTAAAAAGGATGTGGCCTCCTACATGATCTCAGGCCGCAGATCCTGGATCGATCTCCCTTTACGGTTGGAACAACTCATCTCGGGCGACCTGGAAACCCTGGGGTATACCTTCTACGACCTCAATGCCAAAATCAACTGGATCATCAGCCCCGGAAACCGCATTTACCTCAGCCACTACCAGGGCCGCGACCAGTATTTCGTGAACTCGAAGGATTCCCTGACCACTGACCGTTACAGCTTCAAATGGGGAAACCAGACTTCGGTCCTCCGCTGGAACCTGGTGCTGGCCCCTGCATGGTTCATGAATACATCTGCTTACCATAGTCTCTACAGATTCAATGAACAGTTTGAAAACAGCCGGGATAAAGAAAAATCGGGGCAGTATACCAAAAGCGGATTGGAGGAGTTCTCCCTGAAAGGGGACCTGGATTTTTCTACTGAAGGGCATGCTGTGAAATTCGGCTACCAGTTCTCCTGGCAAACTTTTACTCCTGAGCTGACCAGCTACTCCGGCTATTCAACCGGGTACTCCCCACCTTCCGCCCCTGCTGCAAAGTCCTTATCCGTCTCTGTATATGCCGAGGATGAAACGACCTTGTCCCAACGGTTTACCCTCATTGCAGGGGTGCGTCTGCTGACCTTTATCTCAGGTAATAAAACACGGTATTATACCGAACCACGGGTGTCAACCCGTTATGCCCTGTCGGAACATACCAACCTGAAAATCTCCTGGCAACGGATGGTTCAGACCATGCACCTTCTTACCAATAACGCACTGAATATGCCTACCGATTTGTGGGTTCCTGCCACCGAAACAACGTTCCCGGCAGAAGCCTGGCTGGCTGACCTGGGTGTGATGACTACTCCCTTCAGTGGATGGACCTTCGAAGCCGATGCTTATTACAAGCCCATGAACCACCTCCTGGAATACCGCCCCGGGGTAATCCTGACCGCCGGTTCAGGGAAAACCTGGGAAGAACTTACCATATCCGGCAAAGGCCTCAATTACGGAGCGGAATTCATGGCTGAAAAGACCACGGGCCGCCTGACAGGCTGGGCCGGATACTCCCTCTCCTGGTCTGAAAGAAAATTCCCTGATATAAACAGGGGCCGTTTCTTTCCCTTCAAATATGACCGGAGACACGACTTCACCCTGCTTGCCAATTACCGGCTTAAGGATAATCACATCAAAAAAAACACAGTGACCGTCGCCTTTGTTTTTGCCTCCGGAAACGCCATCACCATCCCCGATGAACATATCAAGGGAATGCTGCTGCCCGGACTGGACAAAGATTTTCCTTACCTGGAGCATTTCAGCTGGTTTGAATCCTTCCCCCATCCCAACAACTACAGAATGCCTCCTTTCCACCATCTTGATGCCGCCTATGCCGCTTCCAAAAAGCTGAGCAAAAACAGGGAACGTACCTGGAAAATCTCCGTGTATAATATATATAACCGGTTGAATCCTTATTTCTATTACAAGGACGGTGATTCTTTCATGCAAATCTCCATGCTTCCCGTCGTTCCCTCCGTGTCATGGTCCCTGAAGTTCTGATGGAGAGTACATTTCCGAATTGAAGATAGGTCGGCCTTTACTGCTCATCCTGACCGGGTTTCTGCTGGTCTGTGGGGCCCGATCCCGGTTGTCTGCCTTTCTTGTTCCATCTTTTTTTACCGGAACTTCCTTCCGGTCGTGGCCCGGAATCAACTTTCCGGGCTTCCCTCCGGCCATCTCCGGGACCCTTGTCCCGGTTTCTGCCTGAAAAACCACCCGGTCTGGCCTGCTCCTTTTCCCTGGGTCTTCCTCCTTTCCTGCGGAAATGATCTCCGGGAGTCGAAGGCCGTAGTTTCCATTCCGGACCTCTCCCCAGTTCCCCGGGAAGCGGCGCCTTGGGAACCTCGTTCCCAATCAGCTTTTCAATCCGGTTCATCTTCTGCATGTCGGCCTCATTGACCAGCGTGACGGCCATCCCCGTTGTATCGGCCCTTGCCGTACGGCCAACCCTGTGCACATAATCCTCCGCGTCTCCCGGCACATCATAATTGATCACCAGGTTGATGTCCTTGATGTCAATTCCCCGGCTCAACACATCGGTCGCTACCAACACCCTTGTTTCCCGCGACTTGAAACGCAACAAAATCTCTTCTCTCTCTCTTTGCTCCAGATCCGAGGAAATTCCTTCCGTTTTCCAGGATTTAGACCTCAAACCCCTGACAATCTCGTTGACCTTACGCTTGGTCGAGGAGAAAACCAGAATGCTCCTTAACTCAGGTTTGTCACTGATCAGCATCCTGACCAGGGCGGTTTTCTGGATTTCATGGACCAGGTAGGCCGTTTGGGTCACCCCTTCGGCCGGCTTGGACATCTCCAGGGCAATTTCCACGGGATTCGTCAGGATTTGCCTGGAAAGCGCCCTGATCTTCGGGGGCATCGTGGCACTGAACATCAGGGTTTGCCTTTCCTTTGGAAGAAAGGAAATAATCTTCATGATGTCTTCGTGGAATCCGATGTCCAGCATCCGGTCGGCTTCGTCCAGAATGAGATGCTCTATCTTGTCGAACTTGACGTATCCCTGTGAAAGATGACTGATGAGCTTACCCGGAGTGGCCACAATGATGTCGGCTCCTTTGGTGAGGGCGATTTTCTGCTGCCCCCATTCACTGCCATCGCCTCCCCCGTAGATCGCAATCGAGGTGATGTTCAGCGTGTAAGCCAGCCCCTGAATCTGCTGGTCGATCTGAATGGCAAGCTCCCTGGTGGGGACCAATATCAGCGTATTGGTGTCGGAAGTGGGTTTCCGTGCCTGGAAATCCAGGATGGGTAAGAGAAATGCCGCCGTCTTGCCGGTACCCGTCTGGGCACAGGCAATCAGATCGCGTCCTTCGGTAATCGGAGGGATGGCTTGCTCCTGGATGGGGGTGGCATCACGGTAGCCCATATACCAAATTGCATCCTGCAATTCGGGAGTGAGGTTAAATTCGTCGAATGTCATGAAATGATAGGGAAATGAATCAATTAATCAGGGCTCAAAGATACAACAATCGTTTGAACTATCGGAATTAAAATATCCCTGCCAGGCGGCTCCCGCAGTGCCGGCATGCTCCTCCGGGCCCCAATCCGTCAGTCGTGACCTGATAACCCTCCCTTCTGATCAGTTCCCGATGACATGCAGGGCAGAATGTGGACGAAAACCTGGTTTCTCCCACATTCCCCAGGTATACATAGCGCATCTTTTCCATTGCCAGACAGGCAAAACGCTCCAGTACCGGCACCGGAGTGGGGGGGAGATGTAGCTTCCACGCAGGAAAATAGCGCGATAAGTGAAGGGGAATGTCACTGCCCAGTTCCGAGGATATCCATCCGATCATTTTTAAAAACTCTTCTTCGGAATCATTCAGGGTGGGGATGACTAAAAAAGTGATTTCCAAATGTTTTTCCCCGGCCACAATCGCTCTGAGCGTTTCCAGGACCGGCGCCAGCATGCCTCCTGCCATTCTCCTGTAAAATCCGTCGTCGAACGACTTCAGGTCTACATTGAAGGCATCCATCTCTGGAAGCAACTCTGCGAGGGGAGCCTGGCTGATGAATCCATTGGTGACCGCCACATTCTTCAGTCCGGCCCTGCGGATTTCCCGTGCCGTTTCCAGCATGAATTCGTAGAAAACCGTGGGTTCGTTGTAAGTGTAGGCGATACCGGTGTTATTTTCCAGCGAAACGGCCATGGTGGCCAACTCCCCTGGTGACATCGTCAAATCGCGGCCGGCGGCGGAAGGAGCCTCCTGGGAAATATGGTAGTTCTGGCAAAATGCACATTTCAGATTGCAGCCCCTGGTACCGATTGAAAGAATCTGCCCCCCGGGATGAAAATGGTACAGAGGCTTCTTCTCCACCGGATCAGTATGCAGGGCAGCCAGTAGACCGTCTACCAGAGAAAATAGCCTTCCGTTCCGGTTTACCCGCACCCGGCAAATCCCTGCCTTTCCTTCCCCGATCAGGCATTCATGCGGACATAATCCACATCTGACCTTTCCGTCACTGGCCGGGGTCCAGTACATCGCCTCCCGCATGAGAGCTCTTTTCCTCAAATATACCCTTTTCAGGGCAAAAAAAAAAGGTACCCTAACGGATACCTTCCCATACTTATCCCAAAGGATATTTATTTCTTGGGTGCCGGAACCGGAGCAGCTTCCTTGCTCCCGCAACACGACTTACCCTTTTCAGCACAAGCGGCTTTGGCCTTTTCACTGCATCCACTCTTTGCTTCTTCCTTGCCTGTACATCCTGCATCGGTTTTCTTTTCAGCCTTCTTGGCCTTTTCTCCGTCAGGGGCATTGTCGTCAGCAACAATGGTTATTTTTGCCTTCTCAGCCGAAACTACACCGGCCTGGGCTGTGGTGATGGACAAACCGTAAACTGCAATAATCGCTAAGATGAATAACAACTTTTTCATAATGACTTATAATTTTAATTTGAACTAGGACAAAGATATTTAAAACGATTCCAAATAAGTGTTATTGCGATGTTAACACGATGTTAAAATGGAGTTTCTACTCTTTTATTTTGGTTAATTTTGCCGGATGAAGAAATCGCTGCGGAAATATCTCTTCTGGTTCACCATGGTCATGCTGGCAGCCTTGCTGGTTCTGCAGGTGAGATGGATCATGTATTCTGTAAGGTTTCAGGAGAAGGTCTTTAAGAACAGTGTGGACCTGGCTCTGGACAAGACCATTGCGAATTTGAACAACGACCGCCTGGTCTGTGATGCCATGCGCGAATGCATGGCCTGCGATTCCATCCATTCGGGAACAAAACTGATGTCGCCTGGGATATGGGGCCAGATCCACGCGACCATCGATGCCGAACTGGCCGTATATGGTATAGATCTCGACTACGATGTGTACATCACCCGTCACAACAGGGATACCATCAGAAGCGGTCCCGTGAACCTTTTCGTCAGGCAGGGAACCTGTTATACCCAGAGTCTGCGTGAAGTGCTCCAAACCAGTGGTTACCAGCTGGTGGTGAGCTTCCCCGACCGCTCCCGGTTCTTCTTCAGCCAGGCAGGATTGATGCTTTTTTCCTCGGTTTTACTGATACTCTTTATTGTGATCTCCATTCTTCAGATCATGGGTTGGTACCGTAATGAGCTGCGACTTGCTGATAATATCAAGGAGCTGATCAATAACGTCACCCACGAGTTCAAAACACCTATTACCAGTATTGCTCTTGCTGCCAATCTGATCAGAAAGGGACGTGCCTCGGCAAATCATGATAAAGTCAGGGAATACGGAGACCTTATTTTCAGGGAAAACCAGAAACTTGAGAAACAGGTGGAGTCCCTCCTTGACCTGGCCGCCATTGAACGGGAGGACTTCGATTACCACTTCCAGTCAGAAAACCTGGGGGATATGCTGGCTGACGCCATGGCCTCTGTCCAGCTTCTCGCTGAAGAGAAAGGCGGAACCCTCACCTGTGACCTGGCCGCAGGGGAGATCCCCATCCTGGCCGACAGGTTGCATCTGACCAACGCCCTCAGTAATATCCTGGTCAATGCCCTTAAGTATACCACCGAATCACCCCGTGTACGCATCCGCAGCTTCCTGACCGACCATTTCGCCGGAGTGGAGATCACAGACAACGGTATTGGTATTCCCCTTAAATTCCAGAAATACATTTTTGATAAGTATTACAGGGTTCCTACAGGCGATGTGCATAATATCAAGGGATTTGGTATCGGATTGTCTTATGTCAAAAATGTTGTCACCGCCCACCACGGGAAAATCACGGTTTCCAGTGAACCGGGAAAAGGAAGCAGTTTCACCCTTTTATTACCCCTGGCGCCTGTTTAACCATGAACGAGAAGAATCTCAGAATACTTTTAGTCGAGGACGACCTGAACCTCGGATTTCTCCTGGTGGAATTCCTCGAAAGCCATGGCCTTGATGTCAAGCTATACCGTGACGGGGAGTCGGCCCTGAAAGCCTTCAGGTCAGGCAGCTTTAACTTCTGCATCCTCGATGTGATGTTGCCAAAGGTGGATGGTTTTTCCCTGGCCAGGAACCTGAAAGCCCTCAATTCCCAGGTCCCGGTGATCTTTCTTACCGCAAGATCCCTGAAAGAGGACAAACTTAAGGGGTACGGCCTCGGTGCCGATGATTACATCACCAAACCCTTTGATGAGGACGAACTCCTCTGCCGGATCCGGGCAGTCATCAACCGGGCCGTTCTGCCCGAGACACGGGAAACCGAAAATGTCTACAGCATTGGCTCCTTTACTTTTAACTACGCCAACCAGGCCCTCACACACGGGGAGGAGACCCGAAGACTCACCAGCCGTGAAGCCGAGGTCCTCCGCTTGTTGTGTTCCTCACGCAACAATATCGTCAAACGTGAACAGATCCTGACCGAAATCTGGGGCGAAAACGACTATTTCGCCGGCCGGAGCCTTGATGTATTTATCTCTAAACTACGCAAGTATTTCAACGGCGATACGTCGGTCAGAATCGAGAATATTCCCAAGGTCGGATTCATCCTCTCCTGTAAGTAACTCCGTGGTTTAAAGATGCTGTGCCGCCGGGAATGCCGGCTCGCCGGAGCACTAAACGGCTTGTTCCCGGTGAATGCCTCTGTAGAGCAGCTCCAGCCGCCGGAGCCATACTACCCCTATGGCCAGCAGAAATCGGGGGGCCACCAGCCAGGGGATGGAAAGTCCCATCGCCGCAAACAACAGGGTGTCTTCAAGTTGGGAATGGGAAATGGCGATATGGTGGTTCAGCAGGTCGGCTTCTTTTCGTGAAAGGGCCCCTTCAGCGGTCTGGCTGATCATGATAGCTCCCCCGTAAGAAAGTCCCAGCGTGTTGGCTACCAGCCACAGAAAACTGCTTGAAGCGGGAAGACCCATGATCCTGAGCAGCGGACGGAATGGCCGCTCCAGCCACCTGAGTATCCCCAGTTCGCTCAGAAACCGCTGCACAACCAACAGGAGGTTGACCAGCACCACAATCTTCAGCGAGGTGATCCCTATGGCCCTCAGCCACCCCAGAAAGTCGGGAATGAACCCTTCGGAAGTCACTTCATTACGAAAGATAATTTTTCCAGGCATCTCTGGAAGAAGAAAGTTCAGTATCCAGGCTGCAAGAAAACCTGTCACCAGCCTCAGCAGGGCCATCCTCCATGGGGAGGATCCTGTTTTGGCTTGAATCCCTGATTCCACGATCAGGGCATGACCGATCAGACACATATTGGCCAGAATCAGGGCCTCCCTGACCGAAAGATCCAGGGTCGCCATGACTGCAATGACAGAATAAATGTTGGTGAAATAGCCTGTGATCAGCACGATGGAGGCCTTCCCCGACAATCCGAACCCCCTGAAAAGGGGCTCTGTGACTACGGCCAGGGCTTCCAGTACCCCAAACCAGTCAAGAAGGAATACCCCCAGCGACACGGGAATGGTGAGCTTCAGCAGCCACAGCGCGGTCTTCATCCCTTGCCTGAAGGCGGGTCTGAACACGCTTTCCTTTAGATCTTTTATTTCCAAAAGCACACGTCCCCCTTTGATTTTTTATTTTCACTCTTTCTGTTCATCCTGCTGTGGTTCCCTGTAGCAGTCCATGTTGCATCCCAGGATCCCTTCCGGGAACCCGTCAGGGAGCCGGTACCTGAAGACTGGTCTTCACGGTATGGGACCGCGGTTCACCTGTCTCTTGTGGCTTCCCCAACCCCGGGAAGGTCAACAGCCATCGCATAGCCGTCCGGACGTTGTTGTTTCCACCGCCGGTGTGACCACAGATACCACGCCGGTTCCTCCCTGATGTACCTTTCCATGGCCCTGACATAAGTCAGCATGATCTCCTCCTCGGAAACCTCCCGTGGATCCATGATCAGCGGGATAAAGGAGACTTCGTAATGACCCCGACTGATCTTTCTGGTCAGATGCAGAAATACGGGTTGGTTGGTTTTCTTGGCAATTTTGCCCGGACCCTGGTTGAAAGACGCTTCCTGGTTCATGAAGGTTGCCCAGAAACGGGTGATGGCCGGCGGCCGTTGGTCTGCAGCCAGTACCAGCGCAACTGGCTCCTGCTTTCTGTCAAATTCCAGGGTGGCCCGGGCCGATTTATGCACCGGAATGGTCTCGGCACCCCAACGCCTCCTGATCCCCAGCAGATACTCCTCAAACTGCGGATTACCACGCATCGGATTGTAAACCACCAAATACCGGTGCTTCAAATATATCTGCGCAAATCCGCTCCACTCCCAATTGTTGTAATGAAACCCGAGCAACAAAACACTTTTCCCCTGCTCCGCCAGCGCATTCATCTCCTCCAAACCCTTGAATACCATCCTGGCATCAAAATCAGCCCGGGTCATGCCGTAACCCTTCACCGATTCCAGAGTGATGTCGGCAAAATGACGGTAGAACTTCCATGCCAACCGTCTGATCTCCTTCTCACTGAACTCCGGAAAAGAATTCCTGAGATTGCCGAAGATGACCTTTCTGCGGTACCTGACCACATAGCGAAGCAAAAAAGCAAGGAAATCAGACAGGCCGTAAACAATCCAAAACGGGAGGAAGGCCATCCCTTTCAGAATCAGTATGCCTGTTGTGTGCAGAATACGTTTTTTATACGGTGCACCGGATTTATTCTCTGTCATTTCTGTCTGTGTATATACTTGTCAGGGAAGGCCTTCTTTATCTTGCTTTTAATAGGAGGGTGGCGCTCCCCGGTAAGGGTATTTCCATCTTTTATGCGACCACAGGTAACAACAGGGATCTTCCCTGATGACCGCCTCTGCCTTCGCAATATAGTTTTTAATAATGGTCTCCTCCGGAACCTCCCGGGGATCTTCAAACAGCACCTCAAACCAGGTCTCATATCGTCCCCTGCTGATCCTGCGTACCCTTTGAAAGAGAACGGGATGGCCGAAACGCCGGGCCAGTTTGGCGGGACCGTTGAAGAAAATCGTTTCCTGGTTCAGAAAAGTGGTCCAGAAGGGATGGTTCCAGGGAGGGGCCTGGTCGGCGGCCAGCCAGGTCAGCACCTGCTCTCCACGCCTTTCGGCTTCCAGAAGCTTACGCAACACCAGCGACATCGAAACGGTCTCCCCCCCAAAACGGGCTCTCAACCTGTTGAGATAGCGGTCAAAAATAGGGTTACTAAGAGGTTTGTACACAAAATAACAGTGATGCCTGAGCAACAGGGGCATGTGAAGGAGCCACTCCCAGTTGCCGTAATGCATGGCCATAATGATGACACTTTTACCCTCCTCGTAAAACCGGTTGACTACCTCCGGATTGCGGAAAACCATCCTCTCCGACAGCTGCTCCCCGGTCATGGCTCCTGTTTTCATGCTCTCTGCCATGATGTCGCATAAATACCGGTAGTAATTCCGTGCGATCTGTTCCCTTTCCCCGGGGGTTTTCTCCGGAAATGACCTTTCCAGGTTCCTGCGGGTCACTGACCGGCGATAACCCGCTACAGTGTATACCATTCGGAAAAGAATGTCAGAGATCAAATACAATACAGCCATTGGCAACCTTGAAAAGAGCTTCATTGCTCCTATGGCAGCGTATGTGGCGATTCTGGAAACCATGGATTGATTAATGGAGCAAAACTAGGTTTTTTACCCGAATTGGTGAAAAATTTATGCAAAGCAGGTATCTTCGTGAAAAATAAATACGGCTATGAGATTCATGTCTGCTTTTCTTCTGTTTATGGCGGTTAACGTACTGCAGGCCCAGAATTATTATGTCGCCCATCGCGGCGCTTCCTTTGATGCTCCTGAGAATACTGTGGCTGCAGCCCGGCTCGCCTGGGAAAACGGTGCCGATGCCGTAGAAATCGACATTCACCTGGCCGCCGACAACCGGGTTATGGTTATCCACGACAAAGACACCCACCGTACCTGCGGCGGTAAAAACCTGACCATCAAAAATACCCCTTCCCTTTTGCTCCGTGATCTGGATGCCGGCGGCTGGAAAGAGGAGCGTTTTAAAGGGGAGAAAATTCCCTTTCTGGAAGAAATTCTCGCCACCATCCCCGAAGGGAAAACCCTGGTCGTGGAAATTAAATGCGATAAAGAGGTGATTCCCCATCTTACCCGCATCTTCTCAAAAGAAAAACACCTGGGCCAGGTGGCCTTTATTGGCTTCGATTGGGAAACCATCGTCGAAGTAAAGAAGAGCTTTCCCCACAACATGGCGTTGTGGCTTTCAGGTTCCCGGCAGGCCGCCCTCAAGAGACTCGACGAGGTTAAAGCAGCCGGACTGGCAGGAATTAACATGCAGTATTCGGCGATTGACCAGGAGCTGGTCACTGCCGCACGCGAAAAAGGGCTGGAAGTATGGGCCTGGACGGTCGACAACCCCGAAGAGGCCAAACGGCTCTCCAGCGTGGGGGTTACCCATTTTACCACTAACCGCCCGGCCTGGCTGAAAGAACAAGTAGGGAACTGAGATAACGATTGTCTCAACCTGACTTGAAGTACCCAACCTGACTTGAAGTACCCAACCTGACTTGAAGTACCCACCCGGGAAGGGGTATGGCATCCCAATGACCAGCCTGGTTGATGGTATTGCCCGTAATCCGGAAAGATCACACTCTTTTCGCCGCTGATTGTGCGTCGACCACGGCAATCGCGGCCATATTGACGATCTCCCTGACCTCGCTTTCCATCTGAAGAATGTGTACCGGCTTTTTCATCCCCAGCAGGATGGGCCCTATGGCCTCTGCAGCGCCCACCCCTTTCAGCGACTTATACAGGATATTGCCCGAAGTGAGATCCGGGAACAGAATCGTGTTCACATCTTTGTTCCCGATCCGGGTAAACGGAAACTTCTGCTGCCTCAACTCCGGATCGAAGATGTAGTTGGCCTGCATCTCCCCGTCGACCAGCAGGTCAGGATGGTCACGGTGCAAAAGGGCTACCGCTTCGCGCACCTCCCGGTGATCCCCGGGACCTTGATAGGATCCGAAGTTGGCAAAGGAGGCAAAGGCCATCACCGGCTCGATGTTGAACTTCCTGATCTCCCAGGCCGTGAGCAGGGTGATCTCTACCAGTTCTTTGGCCGATGGCCTGATGTTGACCGTGGTGTCGGCCAGGAAAAGTGGTCCCTTCTTGGTGATCATGATATACATCCCCGCAATCTGATTGAAGGTTTCCTCCACCCCCACCACATGAAGGGCCGGCCTGATGGTGTCAGAGTATTTTCTTGAGAATCCTGAAAGGAACGCATCGGCTTCCCCATTTTCCACCATCATGGTGCCGAAATAGTCGCGGTTCAGCATGCAATCGCGGGCATCTTCAAGGGTCATTCCCTTGCGGCTTCTTTTCTGGTAGAGCAGTTGGGCATAGGACTCCCGCCGCTCAGCCATCCCCGGATCAAAAAGATCGACGATTTCCGGATCCGCAAGATGAATCTGGTGGTCAGTGATAAGCCTGTGTATGGTCTCCCTCTCCCCGATCAGGACAGGGTGGGCGATGCCTTCCCTGACTACGGCTTCGGCCGCCTTGAGGACCTTGAAATTGTTGGCTTCGGCAAAAACCACCCGTTTCGGATTTTGCTGGGCTTTGCTGCGTATGTGGAGAATCAGCATGTTGTCGATACCCAACCGTTTCTGCAGCTGATGCTGGTATTCCTCCCAATCGGTGATGGGCTGCCGGGCCACTCCGGTTTCTATGGCGGCTTTGGCCACGGCGGGGGCTACCGTGGTGATGAGCCGCGGATCCAGGGGCTTGGGAATCAGATATTCCCTGCCAAAGGAGAGGTTGGTCAGGTTGTAAGCCTGGCACACCATATCAGGCACATCCTCCCTGGCCAGTTGCGCCAGGGCCCTGACCGCCGCAATCTTCATCTCTTCGTTGATGGCGGAAGCCCGCACATCCAGGGCTCCCCTGAAAATAAAGGGAAAACCCAGCACATTGTTGACCTGATTGGGAAAGTCACTCCTTCCCGTGGCCATGATGATATCGCTACGGGTGGCCACGGCCACGTCATAGGGAATCTCCGGATCTGGATTGGCCATGGCCATCACGATGGGCTGCGGAGCCATGCTCAGAATCATCTCCGGGGTCACAATGTTTCCGGCAGAAAGACCCAGAAAGACATCGGCACCGACCATGGCTTCCGCCAGGGTATTCACCTCGCGGTCGGTGACAAACTCCATTTTTACCTTATTGAGGTCGGTGCGCCGGCGGTTAAGCACTCCCTTGCTGTCTACCATCACCACATTGCGGGGATGAACCCCGAGGGTGAAATACAGCCTGATGCAGGAAACGGCCGCGGCACCGGCACCACTGACCACTACCCTGATCTCCCCGGCCTCCTTCCCCACCAGCGAGAGGGCATTCAGCAGGGCTGCCGCCGATATAATGGCCGTCCCATGCTGGTCGTCATGAAAAACAGGGATATCCAGTTCCTTCTTTAACTGCTCTTCTACTTCAAAACACTCGGGCGCCTTGATGTCCTCCAGGTTGATCCCCCCAAAGGTAGGGGCTATGGCTTTGACCACCTCAATCAGCCGCTGAGGATCCTTTTCATTCACCTCAATGTCGAAAACATCGATGTCTGCAAAGGTCTTAAAAAGCAATCCCTTTCCTTCCATCACCGGTTTGCCGGCTTCCGGACCGATATCACCCAGTCCGAGCACTGCCGTGCCATTTGAGACCACCGCCACCAGGTTCCCCTTGGAGGTGTAGCGGTAGACCTCCTGCGGGTTGTTTTTGATTTCCAGGCAAGGTTGCGCAACCCCCGGCGTATAAGCCAGCGAAAGGTCATACTGGTTGCTGTGCGGTTTGGTGGGGACCACCTCTACCTTGCCCGGCCGGCCCTGTGAATGATAATCCAGGGCTTCCTGCCTGCTGATTTTTACCATGCTCCTTGGTTTTTTAGTGTCTTGTTAATTTAAGAATTTTCTCCGGAATATCAAACCATGTCTCCCTGATTTACTGAAGGGAAGAAGCACCCCCCTTCACAAGTTTCCTTTCAACCGGGATTTCCGGACGGCTTTTTTCTATTTTTGCCCCAAAATGAAAAACTATGATGCAGACCTGGTTTGAATGCAAGGTTAAATACCAGAAAGTCGACGACAACGGCAAGGAACGGATGGTCACCGAGAACTTCCTCCTCGATGCCGTTTCTTTTACCGATGCTGAAGCCCGGATTATCGCCATGATGCAAACCATGGTCCGCGGCGAGTTCACCGTGACCGACATCCGCAAGTCCAAAGTGGCGGAAGTCTTCCCCTATGAGGCCGGGGAGTGGTGGTACCGTTGCACGATCAACCTGGTGGCGATTGACGAGGAAGCCGGAAAAGAGAAGAAACTGCGCACCATTTATCTGGTGCAGGCCGATGAGGTCAGGGAAGCCCTGGACCGCCTCGAAGAAAGCCTTTCTTTTCTGATTGTGCCCTATGTCGTCTCCTCCCTGGCCGTGAGCACCATCGCCGATGTCTTTCCTTATGTTCCCGGGGAACAGATCCCTCCGGTGAGGATGCCCTTTGCCACACCAGGGCTGGGTGAAGAGGGGGAGATCTAAAAAAAAGGACTTCCGGCAGCTTATAAACTGCCGGAAGTCCTTCCGGTAGAAAGGGAGACTTCTCTTCTGTTCTTGCTATCTCAGATTGCGAAGCGCTTTGAAGAAATTGAAGGCTTCCCTTTTCTGCGGGTCGAAGTAATAGTAGGCGGTGGCTAGTCTGCTGATATCCCTGACCTCGCTGTATAGCTTTTCGATTTTTTCACGGTCTTCTTCGGAAATCACATTGGTGTCATTCATCAGGGAGAAACACTCTGAGAAATTCTCCAGTTCCCTGGCATTGTCGACCACCCTGTCCACAATGTGCGGATCCAGTCCGCCCGTTAAAATCTTTTCCCGAAGTTCAGGAGTCAGATTGTCCGCAAAAACCCTGACAAACCTGAACATGCTGTAATGATCTCCATTCTTGGCATCACTGAAGAAATCGTTGTATCCCAGTAACTGATAGAATTCTTTCTGGAAGGGTTTGTCATTCTTGTAATCGTTTTTGACCGATGCCCTGATGATCCCGATGTCGGTGAGCGAGGAGATCATCAGTTCCCGCCAGACCTTCAGTTTTTCCAGGGTGGCTTTGATGTTCCCTGTTGCGGCCATCTTGTCCACGATCTCCTGGGCCTCCCTCTTAAGGGAGTTGGCATAGGACACATTCCACTCTTTCCGGATATGGGCCAGCTCGTAAATATTCTCCGCGAAGGAGTTCACGATCGACTGACAGGCGAAAACGGTTGCGGCGGTCGATGGACACAGATTTTTCGATTCCATAATTCAGGTTGTTTAGTTTGATAATAACTTACTGCTAAAAGTCAGAAAAAAATGTCAAACTACACGCCCCGGGAGCTATGTTATAAAAACAAACTCCGTATGTTATGCAACCATGTTTTATAAAATATGGTGATGGGATCTCTCTGGTGATCAGGGAAAAAGTTTCCCTACAGGGTGAAATGAAAGGGTTACCTGTGTCGTTTTTTCAGTTCTGCGGCCAGATCCTCGATGCGGTATCCCTTTTGTGAGAGGAGTACAATCAGGTGATAAAGGAGGTCGGCGCCTTCATACAGGAAGTTCGCGTCATCTCCCGACACGGCACCCAGGATGGTTTCCACGGCTTCTTCGCCCACCTTCTGGGCGATTCTACGGGTGCCTGCCCTGAACAGGGTGGTCGTGTAGGATCCTTCGGGCATCTCTTTTTTTCGTTCATCGACCAGGTCCTGGAGGTATTCCAGGAAAAGAAGGTCGCTTTCCTCGTTGGGTTCATCCCAGCAGGTGTCTGCGCCGGTGTGGCAAACGGGCCCGGCCGGGTTGACCTTGATCAGCAGGGTGTCGTTGTCGCAGTCGGTGAGTATTTCTACCACCTCCAGAAAATGACCGCTCTCCTCTCCTTTGGTCCACAGCCTGTTGCGGCTCCGGCTGAAAAAGGTGACCCTTCCGCTTTCTTCGGTTTTGCGCCACGCCGCCTCGTTCATGAATCCCAGCATCAACACTTTCAGGGTGGTGTTGTCCTGGATTATGGCAGGTACCAGCCCGTTGAGTTTCGTAAAATCGGGAGTGGCGGGTTCATTGATGGTATCCATTGTGGTGGTTTTTTTTTAAGGTAATGAAATAGTGCGTTGACACCAGAGATTTTTCCGGTTTATCTGACGGTGATCCCCTGGTTGCGAAGGTAATCTTTCAGGTCGGGAATCGCAATCTCCCGGAAATGGAAAATGGAGGCCGCCAGTCCGGCGTCTGCTTTTCCCCGAGTGAAGACTTCTGCGAAATGTTCCATGGTGCCGGCCCCTCCCGAGGCGATGACGGGAATGGTGAGCTGCTCTGAGAGCCGGGCCAGTTCCTCGCAGGCGAATCCGTTTTTGGTCCCATCGTGGTTCATGGAGGTGAAGAGGATTTCACCGGCGCCCCGCTCTTCTCCTTCCCTGGCCCAAGAAAACAGCTCCTTTTCGGTGGGGATGCGGCCCCCGTTGACGGTCACCGTCCACTGCCCGTGGTCGTCGCCCCGGGCATCGATGGCCAGTACGACAAACTGGCTCCCGAAATGGGAGGCCATCTCGTCGATCAACCGGGGATTCCTGACTGCCGAGGAGTTGATGCTGATCTTGTCGGCCCCGGCGGCCAGATGGGCACCCGCATCACGCAGCTCACTGATGCCTCCCCCTACCGTGAAGGGAATGTTGATCTCCCTGGCGATCCTTTTGACGAGCTCCGTGAAGGTCTTGCGCCCTTCGTGGGTCGCCGTGATGTCTAAAAACACCAGTTCGTCGGCTCCCTGTGACGCATAATAAGCCCCCAGTTCTACGGGATCCCCCACATCCCGGATATCCACAAAACGAACCCCCTTGACGGTTTGTCCGTCACGGATGTCAAGACAAGGAATGATCCTTTTGGCCAGCATGTTATTTGTTGTAATGGTAAATCTCCTTCAGGTCAATTTTCCCTTCGTATATGGCTTTTCCGGTGATGGCTCCCGGAACGCCCGCTTCTGTCAGCCGGTAGATATCCTCCATGGAGGATATCCCTCCGCTGGCTATCAGTCCCAGTCCGGGCAACCTCTCCAGGATCTCCCGGTAAAGGTCGACAGAAGGGCCGGTGAGCATCCCATCCCTGGTGATATCGGTGGAGATCACGGTTTGAATGCCTTGTTCCACCCATTTATTGATAAAGGGAAGGAGTTCCGTTTCCGAGGTCTCCTGCCAGCCTGCGACGGCGATTTTCCCCCCGCGGGCGTCGGCGCCCAGAATGATCTTCTCCGGTCCGTAATCCCTGATCCATGCCGCAAACACCTCCGGTTCCCTGACTGCAATGCTGCCACCGGTGACCATGGCTGCTCCCGATTCGAAGGCGATACGCAGGTCCTCACTGCTTTTGAGTCCTCCCCCGAAGTCGATGACCAACCCCGTTTTCAGGGCGATTCTTTCCAGCACCCCATGGTTGACGATGTGTTTCTCACGGGCCCCGTCCAGGTCTACCAGATGAAGCCTGGATATCCCCGCATCCTCAAACATGAGGGCCACCTCTACCGGATCGGCATTGTAGACCGTCGACCGGGCGTAATCGCCCTGGGAAAGCCTGACACACTTGCCTCCCAGAATGTCAAGGGCGGGTATGATTTCTGTTTTTCTCATGATCTGTTCACCTGACCGTTTTCCGGCGGTGCCAAAGATAGTGATTTCACCGCTCTCGGGGAGGTCAGGGATTGTTCTCCAGGATCATTTTGAGTACGGCCATGGCCGACCACTCCCGGTTGGCCGCCTCATGAATGACTACCGAGGCCGGACTGTCGATCACCTCATCGGTTACGATCATGTTGCGTCTGACAGGCAGGCAGTGCATGAAACGGGCATTCCGGGTCATGGCCATCTTCCGGGCATCGATGGTCCAGTTCATATCTTTGGAAAGAATCTGACCATAGCTGCTGTAGGAGGCCCAGTTTTTCGCATAGATGAAGTCGGCGTCGTTGAAGGCTTTTTCCTGGTCGTATTCCACCCGGAGGTCCTGCATGAATTCGGGGGCCAGCTCATAGCCCGCGGGATGGGTGACCACCAGGTCGTAATCAGCACGGCGCATCCATTCCACAAAGGAGTTGGCCACTGCCTGCGGCAGGGCCCTCGGATGCGGCGCCCAGGTGAGAACCACCCTGGGCCGCTCCCTGGTTTTCAGCTCCTCAATGGTCATCAGGTCGGCAAAACTCTGCAGCGGATGGCGCGTAGCCGCCTCCATGCTCACCACCGGCACCCCCGCATATTCGATGAACTGGTTGAGAATCTTCTCGCCGTAATCCTCTTCCCTGCTCTGAAAACGGGCAAATGAACGTACCCCGATGATGTCGCAGTAAGAACCAATGACCGGCACCGCCTCCCGCAGATGCTCCGGCTTGCTGCCATCCATCACTACCCCCATCTCTGTTTCCAGCTGCCAGCCGTCATCGTTGACATTCAGAACCATGGTGTTCATGCCCAGGTTCAAGGCTGCTTTTTGCGTACTCAGACGGGTACGCAGACTCGAATTAAAGAAAATCAACACCATGGTTTTGTTCCTTCCCAGGTGCCCGTATGCAAAAGGATGCTTTTTGACGTCAAAGGCCACATCCAGCGCTTTCTTCAGGTCGGCAATGTCATCGACCGTTGTAAAATGTCTCATTTGTTCTGTTCTTATTCTGTGTAAATTACGTTCTGGCAATATCTTTTTTTCATATTTTATAGAGGGGAATTGCAGTGCATTACCCCCCCTAATCACGGTCCACTCCCCGCCTGATCACGTTCCATTCATACCCGGGATCAAGGTGCATTCATTTCTCCGAATGGCGATGTGCGTTTCCCGGAATCATCTCGTTTTCCTGTCGGGAAGGGAAACGCATGAGCGTGTTTTCCAACAGAAGGTTTCAGATCAGGGACGGACATGGCCGTTTCCGTTCACCAGCCACTTGTAGGTGGTGAGTTCCCTCAGGGCCATGGGCCCGCGGGCGTGCAGTTTCTGGGTGCTGATGCCGATTTCTGCACCCAGTCCGAATTGGGCCCCGTCGGTGAAAGCCGTGGAGGCATTGACATACACCACGGCGGCGTCGACCAGCCTCTGAAACCTTTCGGCAGTTACCGGGTTACAGGTGATGATGGCTTCGCTGTGGCGGGAGCTGTAACGGGCAATGTGTTCCAGGGCTTCCTCCATGTCGCTGACGGTTTTTACGGCCATCTGCAGCGAAAGGAATTCGGTGCCCCAGGATCCGGGGGTGGCGGTCCTGACCAGATGCCCGGGATAGTGCCCCTCCAGAACCCCGAAGGTCTCTTCATCGGCGTGGAGTACCACCTCTTTTCCGGCCAGTGGTGCCATCAGCCGCGGAAGATCCCCGAGCCGGCCCCGGTGGATGAGCAGGCAGTCAAGGGCATTGCACACCGACGGCCGCCTGGTTTTGGCGTTGAAAACAATGCGTGCACCCTCCTCCGCATCCCCCTCCAGATCGAAAAAGGTATGACAGATCCCTGCTCCCGTCTCAATGACGGGCACCCGGGCATGTTCCCTGACATGGTCAATGAGTCCCTGGCTTCCGCGGGGAATAATCAGGTCGATGTACCCCCGTGCCTCCAGCATCTGTCGGGTTTCTTCTCTTCCTGCCGGAAGCAGGGTGACCACTTCCACGGGAAAGCCGTGCCTTTGAAGCACATCTCTGATGACCGACAGAATGGCCGTGTTCGAAGCCAGGGCATCACTCCCCCCCTTCAGGAGGCAGCCGTTGCCTGATTTCAGGCAAAGCGTGAAGACGTCGAAGGTGACATTTGGGCGGGCTTCGTAGATGATGCCGATCACCCCGAAGGGCACGGTAACCCTGCTGATCCGGAGCCCGTCAGGGCGGACGTGCTGCGACAGTACTTCCCCCAGAGGAGAGGGGAGGGCCGCCACCTGCCTGATCTCCCCGGCAATGGCCCCAATCCTTTCCGCCGTGAGCTGCAGCCTGTCATAACGGGGATCGGCAGGATCCATCCGCACCAGATCCTTTTTGTTTTCTTCAAGCAGGTAGGGAATGGCCCGCTCTGCGGCACCGGCCAGGTCGCGGAGCAGATCCGTCACCTGTTCCCCGGAAAAGAGGGCCAGACGTGAAGCCGCTTTCCGGGTCTCCTCCAGGAGGGGCAGAATATCCATGACACTTTTTTATTTTCCGTTTTCGAGATAGAGGTAATCATAATGGACCAGGGGTTGCTGGTGGGGGGCATTCCTTTCCCGTTCGAGACGGTCGGAACTGAAGCGGGCCTTGCCGATGCCCAGGAGGTGGTAATCCTCGTCGGTGATCCTGAGCAGGTCGCCGGTTTTGAACTCCCCGTCGACAGCCACCACCCCCACTGGAAGGAGGCTAACGGCCTTATCAGACCGGAGGGCTTCAGCGGCTCCCCGGTTGACGGTCACTGTAGCCTTCGCGAAGGATCCCGAATAGGCAATCCAGCTCTTGACCCCGGAAACGCTTTTCCGGCCTGGCACAAAAAAGGTGTGTGGCACCTCTCGGGTGGTGTCCATCAGGTCGCGGAGAATGTTCTCGCGGCTGCCGTTGGCGACGTGAACTGCAATGCCGCTGCCGGCCGCCTTGCGGGCTATGCGCAGCTTGGTTTTCATGCCGCCACGGCCAAACCCCGACATCTCCCCTGTTATGTGGATCTCCTCATCCTCCAGATCACTGTCGATCACCGAAAGCATCTTCGAGGCGGGGTCAGATGGATCTCCGTCGTATACCCCGTCCACATTGCTCAGGATGATCAGCGCCTCACTGCCCGCCAGGGTGGCCATCAGCCCCGAAAGTTCATCATTGTCGGTGAACATCAGCTCGGTCACGGAAATGGTATCGTTCTCGTTGACGATGGGCACCACCCCGTTCTCCAGCAGGGTATTGATGCAGTTTTTCATGTTAAGGTAGTGGTTGCGGCTCGAGAAGTTCTCCTTGGTCAGGAGCACCTGTGCGCACACCAATCCGTATTCCCTGAAAAAGTCGGAATAGCGGCTCATCAGTTTCACCTGCCCCAGGGCGGCCCACAGCTGGCGGGCCGAGACGGCGTCGGTTTTCCGGGAAGGGGTGAGAATGGCCTTCCCGGAAGCCACTGCCCCCGAGGATACCAGAACTACCTCCACCCCCTGGTGGCGTAGGGTCGCAATCTGGTCGACCAGGTGGGCGATTCGCGCCACATGGAGGGTGCCGTCATCCCGGGCGAGGATGTTGCTGCCCGCCTTCACGGTGATCTTTTTGTAGCGGAGCGCCATCAGCCGGGGTTTTCGAGTTTCTCAATCTTTTTGTAGGAGGCCAGCAATCCCTGGATGAGGGAGGCGCTGAAACCCTTGTTTTCCATTTCGTTAAGGCCGGTGATGGTCACGCCCCGGGGGGTGGTGACCTTGTCGATTTCCTTTTCGGGGTGGTTGCCGGTTTCGAGGACCAGGCGGGCGGCCCCCAGCACCGTCTGGGCGGTGATGAACTGGGCCAGTTCGGCGCCGAAACCGATCTCAACGCCCCCCTGCATAGCCGCACGGATGTACCGCAGGGCATAGGCGATTCCGCAGGAGGCCAGCACTGTGGCCGCCGCCATTAACTCGTCAGGAATAACGGCCGTCCGTCCCATTTTCTCGAACAACTCCACCACCATCTGTTTGTGGGCATCACTGCTTCCATTGGTCGAGATAAGGGTCATCGATTCCCGCAGGGCGATGGCTGTATTGGGCATCGCCCTGAATAGGGGAATGCCCGGCCCGGTCACTGCAGCCAGTTCACGCAGTTCCACCCCCGCCACCAGGGAGATCAACACCTTTTCCCCGCTGAGCTGAGGCGTGATCTGCCGCAGGATCTCCAGTACCTGGTAAGGCTTGACGGCCAGTAAAACCACATCGGCCTCCCTAACCGCCCCGGAATTGTCGGAAGTGGTGTTCACCCCCTTATCCCTGAGTCTCTGCAACAGTTCCGTCCGACGACGGGTGACCGTCAGATGACCGGACTGTACCTCACCCGAGTTGATGAGTCCCTCGGCAATCGCTGTCCCCAGGTTGCCGCCGCCTATAATCGTGATCTTTTTATGCTTCATGGTTTCCCGTAGATTTGTCATCATGGTTTTTTATGTTCACTTGCCAACATCCTGTGGCTGATCTCCCAGGGAGATGCCCAGACAAGGCATGGAAATCTTCTTATCCTTCAGGTGTGACCACACTGAACAGGGCGTTCACAAAAACCCGGGCCTGTTCCCGCGACAGGCACAGGGGCGGGAGGAGCCTGAGGGTGTGGGTGCCGCTGAACCCCGTAAAGATATGAAAATCATGGAGCAGACGATCCCTGATGTTTTTCACCGGATAGGGAAATTCAATCCCGGTCATCAATCCGCGCCCCCTGACCTCGCATTCAGGAGGAAGCCCGCGCAGTTGATCCATCAGGTATTGGCCGGTGGCAGCGGCGTTTTCGGTCAGTTTCTCTTCTTCCATCACTTCCAGGACGGCCAGGGCTGCCGCACAAGCCAGGTGGCTTCCCCCGAAGGTGGTCCCCAGCATACCGTAGTGGGCTTCGATTTCCGGAGAAATAAGCAATCCTCCTATGGGGAAACCATTTCCCATGCCTTTGGCCATGGTGATCAGGGCTGGGGTCACCCCATCGTACTGGTGGGCAAAGAATTTCCCGGTGCGGCCATAACCGCTCTGGATTTCATCGAGGATCAGCAGGGCCCCGTGTTCTTTACACAGTTGTTCCAGTCCGGCCAGAAAACCGGGTGCCGGAATCCTGATGCCCCCGATGCCCTGGATCCCCTCCACCAGTACACCTGCGATGTCGTTTTCTCTGAAGGCCCGGCCGACCGCTTCCAGGTCGTTAAAGGGAAGAATCAGGGCATTGTCGGTCAGGTTCACAGGAGCTGCGATCTTCGGGTTATCGGTGAGCGCCACGGCGGCCGATGTGCGGCCATGAAATCCCTTCCCGAAGGCTATGAATTTCTTCCGGCCGGTCACAAAGGAGGCCAGCTTGATGGCATTCTCATTGGCTTCGGCCCCCGAATTACAGAGAAACAGCCGGTAGCCGGCATAGCCGCACTGGCGCCCCAGCAAACTGGCCAGCTCCCGCTGAAGCGGATTCTGTACCGAGTTGGAATAAAAACCGATCTTCGCCAGCTGACCGCTGATCCTTTCTACATAATGCGGATGGGTGTGCCCGATGGAGATCACCGCATGCCCCCCGTACAAATCAAGGTATTCCACCCCTTTGTCATCCCATACCGTACACCCTGAAGCACGCTCCGGCGTCACATCAAGCAGGGGATAGACATCAAACAATTCCATGGTTTCTTAAATGTTTACTATTTAACAATTTACAGGTTCCCGTGTGCTGCAGACAGCGTCAGGATCATGGTCAGAAGGCCGATGGCTTCAGCTGTAGTCCGCAGGTCTCCTCAAAACCAGCCATCAGGTTCATGTTCTGGACGGCCTGTCCGGAGGCCCCCTTCAGAAGGTTGTCGGAGACCGTGATGATCACGAGCTGATTGCCATGTTTTTCGGTGTAGACCAGTGCCTTGTTGGTGTTGACCACCTGCTTCAGCGAAGGGTTGATATCGGTGACCACCGTGAAGGGATGTTCCCGGTAATACTCCTCGTAGAGTTCACGGGCATCCTCACCGGCCCCTGAAAACCGGGTGACCATTGACACAAAAATGCCGCGGGTGTGGTTGCCCCTGATGGGGATGAAGTGAAACCCGCTGCTGAACTGGGGCTGGAGTTGCAGCAGCGACTGGAGGATTTCGGCCTGGTGCTGGTGTTCAAAGATTTTGTAGGCACTCAGGTTTCCCTCACGATAACTGAAGTGGGTGGTTTCGGTGGGTTGCTGGCCGGCGCCTGTGGAACCGGTAATGGCCTGCACGTGGATATCCCCCTCGAGGAGGCCGGCGGCGGCCAGGGGCAGCAACCCCAGCTGGATCCCCGTGGCAAAACATCCCGGATTGGCCACCTGGCTTGCCCCGCGGACCGTCTCCCGCTGAAGCTCTGGCAATCCGTACACAAACCGGTGCCCCTCCCCGGCAATCCGGTAATCAGCACTCAGATCAATGAGCCTGGTTCCCGCCGGTAACGGGGTACGCTCCAGAAAGAGGCGGCTTTTTCCATGCCCCTGGCAGAGAAACAGCAGCTCCGCCTCCTCATACCGGGGTTCCCCCGTAAAAATGAGTCCGGTTTCCCCTACCAAATCGTTGTGGACATGTGTCACAGGTTGCCCGGAATGACTGGTGCTCTGCACAAAACCAATCTCCACCCGGGGATGGTTCACCAGGATCCTGAGGAGCTCACCGGCGGTATATCCTGCACCGCCAATGATTCCTATCTTTATTTTTTCCATTTGTTTACCGTATAATAGATTTTCTGGGCATTCCCGAGGATGGCCGTAAATCCTTTTACGTCTTCGCCACTCCAGGCTTTGCTCTCTTCGCCATAATGTCCGAAAGCGGAATTCATCAGGTCGTTGGGCGATTCGATGCCTCTCAGTTCGAAGCGATAGGGAAGCAACCTGAGAAATACCTTGCCATTGACCGTTTCCTGTGTGCTTTCCAGGAAGGTTTCCATGTTACGCATGACGGGATCGAGGTACATGGCCTCGTGAAGGAACATGCCATACCAGTTGGCGATCTGTTCCTTCCAATAGAGTTGCCATTTGGTCAGGGTATGCTTTTCGAGGAGGTGGTGGGCTTTGATGGTCATCAGGGGGGCCGCCGCTTCAAAGCCGACCCTTCCCTTGATGCCGATGATGGTGTCGCCGACATGCATGTCGCGGCCGATGGCCCACGGAGCGGCCATCTCTTCCAGGGCGCGGATGAGGGCCGGGCCGCTTTCATAGGTGCGGCCGTCGATGGCCTTCAGTTCCCCCTTCTCATAGGTCAGTTCCAGATCACATGATCCCTGGGCGGTAAGCTGCCGCGGATAGGCCTCCTCAGGAAGGGCCTGCGAAGAGGTCAGGGTTTCTTTACCCCCGATGCTGGTCCCCCACAATCCCTGGTTGATGGAGTATTGCATGCGCGTGAAATCCTCCTCCACACCATGCTCCCTCAGATAAGCGATCTCCTGTTCACGGCTCAGCCCCAGATCCCTGATGGGAGTGATGATCTGGATCCCCGGGGCAAGAACCTGAAAGGTCAGGTCAAAACGGACCTGGTCATTGCCTGCCCCCGTGCTGCCATGTGCCACATAACGGGCTCCCATTTTTCTGGCATACTCTATAATGGCAATGGCCTGGAAAACCCGCTCCGAACTGACCGACACGGGGTAGGTGTTGTTGCGCAACACATTCCCGTACACCATATACCTGATGCATTTGTCGTAATACTCCCGGGTGATGTCCAGGGTAACATGTTCCCTGGCTCCCAGGCGGTATGCCTTCTCCTCCACCTTCCGGAGTTCCTTTTCTGAGAACCCCCCGGTGTTGGCAATGGCCGTGTATACTTCAAATCCCTTCTCTTCCGTGAGATATTTGACGCAAAACGAGGTGTCGAGTCCGCCGCTGTAGGCGAGTACCAATTTCTCTTTCATTAGTATGGTTGTTTGTTAATGACTTGCTCTTCAGTTATAAATCGAAGTGAAGCCGATTTGTGTGCTTCACGCCCATGGAATTGGCTCCGCGGTGCTCCGCCGAACTTCGTTTCGCATGGGGCAAATATATATATGTCCTTATGTGGTCGAAGCACCATGCGACTTTCATATCTTGTTTTCTTTTTTGTGTTGCCGGTATTTTTCAAGAAGATGCAAGGCGTGCTTCGGATTGAGTTTGCTGAGGTATTCCAGCAGGGATCTCTTTTTGATTTCACTGCCGTTGCCGTTTTTCCCGGTTTCCCAGGCGGGGTCATAGAGCATTCCCGTGCAGAGGCATTTGGAACGGTTCATCCGTTGCAGGATGTCGTAATTGACGCATCCCTGGCATCCCTTCCAGAACTCCTCGTCATCGGTGAGTTCCGAATAGGTGACGGGGCGGTAACCCAGAGAATGGTTGATTTTCATCACGGCCAGCCCGGTGGTGAGCCCGAAAAGCTTGGCTTCCGGAAATTTGGTGCGCGAGAGCTCAAAAGCCTTCTTCTTGATCTCCTTGGCCAGGCCGATCCCCCGATACTCAGGACTGACAATCAATCCGGAATTGGCCACATAGCGGGCGGTACCCCACGATTCTATGTAACAGAAACCGGCAAACACCTCCCCCTCCAGGGCGATGATCGCCTTGCCCTCCTTCATCTTTGAGGCCAGGTAATCATAGGTGCGGCGGGCAATTCCCGTTCCACGCTGCCTGGCTGCCATGTCAATGGTGTCATTGATGGTGTCGACATACCGGAGATGCCGTTCCCCGGCCACCTCCACGGTGATGTGCTTCAGTTCCTTTGTCTTCTTCTCTTCTACCATGACTTCAGTGGCAAAATTATTGTTCACAGTACGGAATATTTTAAATTGGTTCTTTGTGTTTTATCTTTCTGGTGGTTCTTCCCCGATGGTTGCAAGTCAGAAACCCTCCCTGGTTTTCAGATAGGGCATGATCTTCACCAGCCTTGTGGTCAGTTGTTCCCGCGTGGTTCCCTCACTCAGGATCACGAGAATGGTGTCGTCGCCGGCAACGGTTCCCAGGATCTCTGCGGGCTGGGCGGCATCGATGACCGCGGCAATACTGCTGGCATACCCCGGGTAGGTACGGATCACCGCCAGGTTCCCCGATATACGCAGGTCACGGAAACCGTCGGCCAGGTAATTGACCCGCAACTGCTCTTCACTGCCGCGGAGCAACACCTCGTCGGGAAGCACGTACACATACCCGCTCACTCCCCCGGGCAGCTTGACCACCTTCATCTCATGCATATCACGCGAAAGGGTCGCCTGCGTACAGCTGAATCCCCTCTCCCGCAGCAAGGTCAGCAACTCCTCCTGGCTCCCCAGACGCCCTGCCCTGATCAGCTGCCTGACCATCTCCTGCCGCTCCTGCTTGTTTTTCTCCATTGAATTATTATGCATTAATATTGTGCAAAAATATACAATAATCACTCCGGAATCGATTTTTCTCTGCTTTTTTTATATTTTTGTCCCCGGAAATTAATATTGAATCCCGGGGTTATGGGTAGACATTTTCTTTTTCGGCCTGCTTCCGGCTTGCGGCAGCGATGCGTTTGATCCTGACAGACAGGGCAAACGCATTTTTTTTAACCTGTAAAGTGTGCATATGACAGCTATGAGTAAGGTAAGACTGGTCCTGGAAGACGGGAGTGTATTTGAGGGAAAGTCGTTTGGGTGCCGTCGGTCGGTAGCCGGAGAGGTGGTTTTTTACACGGGGATGACGGGTTATCCTGAAAGCCTGACCGATCCATCCTATGTGGGGCAGATACTGGTGCCCACGTTTCCGATGATTGGCAACTACGGGGTTCCCGCAGCGGGCATGCACGACGGGCTAAGCCGTCATTATGAATCCCCGCGGATCATGGCTTCGGGGTTGGTGGTGGCCGATTATGCCGGGCTCTACAGCCACTGGAATGCTTCCTTCAGTCTGGCTGAGTGGTTGCAGGAGAGCGGAGTGCCCGGGATCACCGGCATCGACACGCGCTCCCTGACCAAAATCCTGCGCACCAAGGGGTCCATGCTTGGAAAAATCGAATTCCCCGGTGAGGCTGTGGATTTCTACGATCCCAACCTGGAAAACCTGGTGGCCCGTGTAAGCACTCCTGAAACGGTGGTGTACGGCCAGGGTTCGCGGCGGGTGGTCCTGGTAGATTGCGGTGTCAAGACCAACATCATCCGTTGTCTGCTGCAACGGGATGCCACCGTGGTGAGGGTCCCCTGGGATTATGATTTCACCGGGGAGGAATACGACGGGGTTCTCCTCTCCAATGGACCGGGTGATCCGGCCCTTTGCGGCCCGGCCGTGGTCAACATCCGCAAGGCCCTGGCGCTGGGCAGGCCCGTGATGGGCATCTGCCTGGGCAACCAGCTTCTGGCGCGCGCCGCCGGCGCCGACACCTACAAACTGAAGTTCGGCCACCGCGGCCATAATCAGCCCGTATTGCTCAATGGTACCAACCGTTGCTTTATCACCTCCCAGAACCACGGCTACGCCGTCGACGACAATACCCTGCCCGACGACTGGAAACCCCTCTTTACCAACGTAAACGATGGCACCAATGAAGGTATCCGCCATCGGGAAAAACCTTTTTTCTCGGTGCAGTTCCATCCCGAAGCCGCCAGCGGTCCCGTCGATACAGAATTTCTCTTTGACGACTTTATGGGTTCCATGGTTCCAAATAGATAATCATCTTCAAACAAAAGACATGATGACAGATCCTAAAATAAAAAAAGTACTGCTTCTGGGTTCGGGGGCTCTTAAAATCGGAGAAGCGGGAGAATTCGACTATAGTGGCTCCCAGGCGCTCAAAGCCCTCAAGGAGGAAGGCATCTACACGGTGCTGATCAATCCCAATATCGCCACCATACAAACTTCGGAAGAGATTGCCGACAAGATCTACTTTTTGCCGGTGACTCCCTTTTTCGTGGAGGAGGTGATCAAAAAGGAGCAGCCTGAGGGGATCATGCTGGCCTTCGGGGGGCAGACGGCCCTCAACTGTGGGGTATCCCTGCATAAGGCGGGTGTACTGGAGAAGTATGGACTCAGGGTATTGGGTACGCCTGTGGAGGCCATCATGGAAACCGAGGATCGCGAGCTTTTTGCGCGCATGCTGGGAGAAATCGGGGTGAAGACGCCCCGCAGCATGGCGGCGGTTAATATGGAGGGGGCCCTGGCGGCGGCTGAAGAACTGGGGTTTCCGCTCATTATCAGGGCGGCCTACACCCTGGGCGGACTGGGGAGCGGGTTTTGCAGCAACGGCCAGGAGCTGCGGGAACTGGCTGCAAAGGCGTTTACCTACAGTCCCCAGATCCTGGTGGAGGAATCCCTCAAGGGATGGAAGGAAGTGGAGTATGAGGTGGTCCGCGACCGCTTTGACAACTGTATCACGGTCTGTAACATGGAAAATTTCGACCCTCTGGGGATCCATACCGGGGAGAGCATTGTGGTGGCTCCCTCCCAGACCCTGACCAATGCCGAGTACCATAAGCTGCGGGCCATTGCCATCCAAATCATCCGCAGAGTGGGGGTGGTCGGCGAATGCAATGTGCAGTTTGCCCTGGACCCGGCCTCCGAGGATTACCGCGTAATCGAGGTGAATGCCCGTCTCTCGCGCTCCTCCGCCCTGGCCTCCAAAGCCACAGGCTACCCCCTGGCTTTTGTGGCGGCCAAACTGGGCCTGGGCTATGGCCTCCACCAACTGAAAAATGCCGTCACCCGCGAAACCACAGCCTGCTTTGAACCCGCCCTCGACTACTGTGTGGTGAAAATACCCCGCTGGGACCTCAGTAAGTTTTACGGGGTGTCGCGGACCATCGGCAGTTCCATGAAAAGCGTGGGTGAAATCATGGCCATCGGCCGCACCTTTGAGGAAGCCATTCAAAAGGGCATCCGCATGACCGGTACCGGTATGCACGGCTTCGTGGCCAACCGCGAGGAAATCACCATTGAAGCCATCGAAGAGGAACTCGCCCATCCCACCGACCGCCGTATTTTTGCCATCGCCGAAGCTTTCCACAAGGGATATACCATCGACGAGATCCACGACCGGACCCGCATCGACCGGTGGTTCCTGGGCAAACTGCACCAAATCTTCGCGATCCGCAACCAATTGCTGGCTTGTAGTACACTGGAAGCCCTCCCCCCGGAACTGCTCCGTGACGCCAAACAAAGCGGATTTTCCGATTTTCAGATTTCCCGGCTGGTGCTCAAGGGCGACAATGCCCATGTCGAGGAGAACCTTCTGAGGGTGAGGGAGTACCGCAAACAACTGGGAATTCTTCCCGTGGTCAGGCAGATCGACACCCTGGCAGGTGAGTACCCTGCCGTGACCAACTATCTCTATGTCACCTATCACGGGACACAGCACGACGTGGATTTTACCCACGACGGGCGCAGCGTGATTGTCCTCGGATCAGGAGCTTACCGCATCGGCAGTTCCGTCGAATTCGACTGGTGCTCGGTAAACGCCGTGAAGTCCATTCACAAACAGAACTACCGCTCAGTGATGATCAATTATAATCCTGAAACGGTAAGTACCGATTATGATACCTGTGACCGGCTTTACTTTGATGAACTCAGTTTTGAGCGGGTACTGGACATTACCGAACTGGAACAGCCCCTGGGGGTGGTTCTGTCGGTGGGCGGTCAGATCCCCAATAACCTGGCCATGAAGCTGTGGCGCAGGAAGGTGCCGATCCTGGGAACTTCCCCTGAGAATATCGACCGCGCTGAAGACCGCGATAAATTCTCCTCGCTGCTTGACCGGCTGGGTGTCGACCAGCCCCGGTGGGCCAAGCTCTCCACCACAGGTGATATCCGCCGCTTTATCGACCAGGTGGGTTATCCCGTACTCATCAGACCATCCTATGTGTTGTCGGGTGCCGCCATGAATGTGGTGGCCAACGATGAACAGCTCGAATATTTCCTGAATATGGCGGCTGCCGTCTCCAAAGAGCACCCTGTGGTGGTGAGCGAATTCATAGAGCAGGCCAAGGAGATTGAAATGGACGCCGTAGCTTCCAACGGGGAAATCATCGCCTACGCCATTTCGGAGCACGTAGAATTTGCCGGGGTTCATTCTGGCGATGCCACCATTGTCTTCCCCCCGCAAAAACTTTATGTGGAAACCATCCGCCGGGTCAAGAAAATCTCCCGCAAAATCGCCGGATCACTCCAGATCACCGGGCCTTTCAATATTCAGTTTCTGGCCCGTGACAACGATATCAAGGTAATCGAATGCAACCTCAGGGCCTCCCGCAGCTTCCCCTTTGTCTCCAAGGTGATGAAGATTAACCTGATCGACATTGCTGCCAGGGTGATGCTGGGGCAACATGTGGACAAACCCGATAAATCGCTCTTTGAGCTCGATTATGTAGGGGTGAAGGCCCCCCAGTTCTCCTTTGCGCGGCTGCTGAATGCCGACCCGGTACTGGGTGTGGACATGGCTTCCACAGGAGAGGTGGGATGCATCGGTGAGAACTACTACGAAGCCATTCTCAAAGCCATGCTTTCGGTGGGTTATACCATCCCGGAAAAGAACATCCTCATCTCGTCGGGGCCTTCCCGTTCCAAGGTGGAACTGCTGGCCAGCGCGCGCATGCTCAGGGAGCGGGGATTCCACCTCTACGCCACCGAGGGAACACACAGGTATTTCATGGACCACGGCGTGGAAAACACCCTGCTTCACTGGCCCGATGAGGAAGACCGGCACCCCAATACCATTGAATACCTCACCTCGAAAAAAATCGACCTGGTCATCAATATCCCCAAGAACTTCACCCGCAGGGAACTCCGCAACGGCTACCAGATCAGACGCAGCGCCATCGATTTCAATATCCCGTTGATCACCAACGCCCGGGTGGCCTCAGCTTTCGTCTATGCCATCTGCAAATACGCCCCCGAAAAACTGGCCATAAAAAGCTGGGATGAATACTGACAGAGCTTGTGGTTTATAAAGATTTTTATATCTTTATCTGCCAATTTCAGGATGGGCCTGCACCCCATTCCCGTATAACTGTAACGGTTTGAATAACATAGCTTTTAAGTTAATTCATCATAAACGCACCGGTGATTGCGACCTGTGCCGCAACTTTTGCTGTAAGTCCTGCTTCAAGGGGGAAGAGGGTAACCTCTTTCAGAAATTGTCGGCTGAAGAGATGGATATGCTGGTGCAGAACAAACAGGAGGTAAGGTTCCGCACGGGGGAAACCATTTTCAAGCAAAACACGGGATCTTCCCACATCATCTGTTTCCGCAAGGGCATCGCAAAGGTATATGTGGAAGGGGACAATCATAAGAACCTGATCGTTAAGATTGTCAAAGATTCAGACATCATTGTTTCCGGGGAGATCCTGACCCAGAGCCTCAGACCTTTTACTGTGACGGCGGTAACCGATGTGGAATGCTGTTTTATCGATTCCGCCAGGATCGTGGAACTGCTCTTTTCAAACCTCCATTTCACCCTGGCCTTCCTTGAAAAGTATCATCAGCAGAGCCACCAGATGTTCAATACCCTGGTCATGCTCACCCAGAAATATATGCCCGGCAAAGTCGCCGACACCCTGCTCCGGCTCAAAAACGACATTTTTCTCCAGAATCCCTTTTATATTCCATTCAGCAGGCAGGAGCTGGCCGACATGTCGGCCATGACCAAGGAGAGCTTCGTCAGGGTTCTGTCGGAATTCAAGGATTCGGGACTGGTCGCTACCCATGGCAAGAGCTTCGAAATCCTCGACGAGGAGGGACTGGTGGCTCTCAGCCGTAACGGCTGATACACAAATCCCCCTTCCCCTGCAAAAAAAAGGAAATCTGAACGAAACTCCCGACTGCGGTACCCGGAAGTTCCGGACGGACCTTTGTTTGTTATATGTAAACCAAATAATTGACATTTATCAATTTGGAGGTTTCCAAATATCACCCTACATTTCAGAAGTCTAAAGGTGGAACGGGATATTTTTATTCCGTCATTTTACAAAGAGTGAAACCAGATACCAAATTACATGAACCTAAATCATATTGTTATGAGCTTCAGAAATTTATCGGGAATGGCAACCTTGGTGTTTTCCGTTTTGTTTATTCTGTCATCATGTGTGAAGGAGGGGCCCATGGGGCTTGCAGGCGCCGATGGCGTGGATGGCGTGGATGGTAAGGATGGGAAAGACGGGACGGCAGCCTGTTTGGTATGCCATAATGTGACTGCGAAGAGTGCCGTAGTGGCGCAGTATGATGTGTCGCAGCATGCCGCCGGGGTGGCCACGGCCAGAAGTACGAGCAACCAGTGTGCCGTTTGCCATTCACATGAGGGTTTTGTGGAGCATACCGTAACGGGGCTGGATACCACCTATGTCGGGGTGGCCCATCCCACCGACATCGCCTGCAACACCTGTCATTCGACGCACAATACCTTTGATTTTGCCAAAGACGGGCAGGATTATGCCCTGCGGACGGTGGCAGCGGTTGACCTGATGCTCTATACCGATCATGTGAAAAAAATTGATTTCGGGAACACCTCCAATCTGTGCGCCAACTGTCATCAGCCCCGGAATTCCTACCGTGTTCCGGGTGAAGGGGGTGAAACGACCTACAGCATCACCAGCAGCCGCTTTGGCCCGCACCATGGTCCGCAGTCGACCCTGGTCGAAGGGATCGGCCTGTACGATGTGGCCGGGTCGATGCCCATCCCGGGCACCAAATCCCATCCCCACCGTGACGGCGCCTGTGTGAGCTGCCACATGGGGGATTTCAAGGACGGCACCGGAGGGCACACCTGGAAGGCCTCCCTTAACAACTGCAAGAGCTGTCACACATCGGCCACCAGTTTTGACGTCAATGGCGGCCAGGCGAAAATTGCCGCCCTGATCACCGACCTGAAGAACGCCCTGATCGCCAAAGGAGTCCTGGATGCCGCAGGTAACCTTACCAAGCCGGGAGGGAAAACCATTTCGGCCACCAACCCGCTGGTCCTTCCCGTTCACCAGGCCGGTGCATTCTGGAACTATATCACCCTGATCGAAGACCGCAGCAATGGGGTCCACAATCCTGCCTACATTGAAGCAGTTCTGAAAAACAGCCTTGAATCCCTTCAGTAGCACCCTGATTGAACCTGTCCTCAGGCAGGTACCCCATGCCGGGGAGATGCCGGAACACCCCCCTGTTATAGGGTGAGACCGGAACGCCCCGGACGAGGAAAGGAGTGTTGGCAAAGCGCCGCTCCCTCCATCAAGGTCCGATCTGAGGATACAATAAATTAAAAACCATGAAGAGAGGTAAATTTGCGATACTCCTGGTGGCGGTCCTTCTGACGGCAGCAGCCTGTCATTACGACTGGATTGCCGCTGAAGCTGCAGCTCCCATAGACCCTGACCAGGAGGTGAGTTTTTCGGCCACCATCCTTCCCCTGTTCAGCGAGAACTGCACCTCCTGCCACAAGGGCGGTGGTGTAGCTCCCAATCTGACGCCGGAAAGTGCCTACAGCCAGATCAGTACTTCCAAATACATCAATACCGGTTCGCCCGGGCAAAGTTTGATTTACAGGGCGGTAGCCCCCGGAATGAGCCTGCCGGGTCATAAAACCCTCACCTCATCACAGGCTGCTCTTCTTCTGGCCTGGATAAGTCAGGGAGCCCAAAACAACTAATGCCAGTAAAACCGAAGCTGCTATGAAGAAAATTATCATATTTCTCCTGTTAGTACTGCCGTTCTGCGCGATCGTTATGGCCCAGGACGAGACCACGGAGCCGGAGGCTCCTGTCAGGGACCGACCGGTCAGGTCGCCATGGGAAAGCGGTTATCTGATCGATAATCCCACCTCCCTGATCCCGGTAAAAAACACCCTGGAATTTGTCATTCAGCACAAATTCGGTACCATCGAAAACGGAAGGTCCGATTTATGGGGCTTGTATGCGGCCGGGTCAAACATCAGACTGGGGCTTAATTATGTGCTATTCAAGAATTTCCAGGTAGGCTGGGGGATCACCAAGAAAAACATGTACAATGATTTCAGTGCCCGCTGGACTCTTCTCGAGCAAACCCGTGCCAACCGGGTGCCGGTATCGGTGACCCTGTACGGGGTTATGGCCATTGACGGGCGCAGCCAGGAGTATTACGATGGCATGCGCTACAACCACTCCTCCGACCCTTACCATCCGCTGACCACCTATTCCTATCGTCCCGGTCAAAGGCTCTCCTATTTTTCCCAGCTGCTGATCGGCCGGAAATTCAGCGAGCGCCTTTCCCTCCAGGCCGGCGCAAGCTTCACCCACTATAACCTGGTGGCCCGCACAGGAGACCACGATAAAATTGGTGCCCATCTGGGGGGAAGATTTAAGTTCTCGCCCCAGAGTTCCCTTATCTTCAATTACGATGTTCCCCTGAAAATCAAAAATATTTCCGAGCAAAGGGAGTGGATTGCCCATCCCAAAGAAAACTTGGCATTGGGTTTGGAGGTCTCTACAAGTACCCATGCGTTCCAGATTTATTTGGGGACTGCCGACGGTATCATACCGCAGGACCAGATGCTCTTCAACCAGAACGACTGGAAGGATAAGGGCCTGGCTGTGGGGTTTGTGATCACGCGGCTCTGGAATTTTTAATGTTTAACCTGTAAAATTGGATTGTTTATGAAAGGAAAGAATCTGTGGGTCCTGGTGGCCCTGGTATTTTTTGGAGCGGCTGCCATGTCGTTTATGGTGTCTCAGGATCAGAAAAAGGGTGCCCCCTGGAATATTCCGGCGGAGTACAAATCGATGAAGAATCCCCATGCGGGGAAGGCCGACCTGGTTCCTGTGGGCAAGATGCTGTGGGCCAAGCACTGCAAATCATGCCATGGCAACATGGGGCTCGGCGATGGTCCCAAGGCGGCCAGCCTGAAAACCCATCCCGGAAATTTCAAGGATGCTGCATTCCAGGCACAGTCTGACGGAGTCATCTATTATCAGTCGTTTGTCGGCCGTGACGAAATGCCCAATTTCGAAAAGAAAATCCTGGAAGCGGAAGACCGCTGGGCGATCGTCAACTTTATCAGGACTATGAAGTAATTTTCTTTTTTACCCGGGGTTGTTCCTGCGGAATCCGGTGCGGTCAGGGCTTTCGGGGCTACTGCGATCCGGAGGGTGTCATGCGGGAACAACCCTTTTTTACTTAAGCCATGCTGAACCTGAAACTAAAACTGACCTGCCTGGCTGTGGGGTTCACGGCTATGGCGGCTCTCGCTGAAGAACCCCTCATGCGGGAGGAGAACCATCTTTGTCTCCGGTGCCATGCCGATCAGACCTACTCATTTTTCAATGAGTGGACCCAAAAGGAAGAGCGGCGGATCATGAATCCCTTCCATATCATTGATACCAACCTGTACCTGTCGGGAGTCCACAAGAGTTTCAGCTGTATCGACTGCCATTCGATGGATTATGAGACCTATCCGCATGCCCGGGAGCTGAAGCTGGAACCCCTGGCGACCTGTATCGACTGCCATGGCGGGGATGATACCTATGCCCAGTACCATTTTGACCAGATTGACGCCGACTTTGCCAGGAGTGTCCATGCGGTGAAGGGGGGCGAGCATTTTACCTGCGGGAAGTGCCACAATCAGCATTACTACAAGGTGATCGCCCGCAACAGCACCCACATTTCCGACATTGTGTCGGCCGACAACCAGATGTGTCTTTCGTGCCATACCAATGCCGTCAGATACCGCCTCACCTCCGTCCACGAATACCCCGATTTCAGTACCGTCCATGCCTGGCTCCCCAACCATGAGCTGCATTTCAGGAGCGTCAGGTGCATCGACTGTCATACTTCCGTGGAGGATTCCCTGATGGTGCCCCATAACATCCTGCCCCGCGAAAATGCGGTCAAAAACTGCTCAGAATGCCATTCTGCCAACTCGATGCTCCAGGCTACCCTCTACAAGTATGAGAACCTGCAGGCCCGGGAAACCAGCGGTCTGCTGAGTGCCATAAAACAGGAAAGACCCTATATCATCGGAGCCAACCAGGTACCCCTCTTCAAAATCCTGAGTGTTTCGATCCTGCTGGCCACCCTGGCGGGGATTGTCATCCACGCGCTGCTTAGAGTTTTCATCCGTAAAAAATCTGAATAGTATGCCCCTCAAAAGAGTCTATTTTTACCCGTTATGGCTCAGAATATGGCACTGGGTCAACGGCGCAGGAATCATCATCCTGATTGCCACCGGCTTTATCATGCACTGGGGGATCCACGGTTCCTTCATTGATTTCAATTTCGCCGTCACACTCCACAACATTACCGGCATCGTAGTGGCCATCAGCTACTTTTTCTTCTTTATCGGCTCATTTCTCTTTTATAACAGCCGTTATTACCGCATCAGACTGAGGGGCTGGCAGACCAGAATATACAAACAGGCCCAATACTACCTGTATGGGATGTTCAAGGGAGAAAAGCCTCCTTTCCCGCCTACCGAAAGGCGCAAGTTCAATCCCCTCCAGAAAACCTCTTACTTCTACACCATGTTCCTGATCCTGCCGCTGATCGTTTTCACCGGCATCGGCCTGATGTATCCCGAACTGATCATCGACAGGGTGTACCGATACAACGGGGTTTTCCTCACGGCCATGGTCCATGCGGCCCTCGGTTTTCTGCTTTTTGTTTTCCTGCTGATCCACATTTATGCCTCAACCATCGGGTATGATCCCCTGGCCAACTTCCGGAGCATGATCAATGGCTGGCATGAAATTCACGACCACCCCGTGCTGAAAGAGGAAAAGGATGAGGATGAGGATGAGGATGAGGATGAAGATGAGGCGGAAGACCGGCCTGTGACGGGCAACACTCCTGCCGCCCCTGAAGGGTGACGCCACTTTTCCGGTGCCCGTGGCAGTGATGCCGCTTATACCCTGCCCAGCAGCAGTGACGCCACTTTTCCGGTGCCCGTGGCAGTGACGCAGTTTATACTGTGCCCCATAGCAGTGACGCCACTTTCCCGGTGCCCGTGGCAGGCCTGCCGCATTTTGCCTGACCTGTTACAGACCCGCCACCATTCCTTGACACCATGGCAAGTCCGCCGCTTTCCCGGTGAACTCTGATAAGCCCGGCATTCCCGGTGCCCCTGTCAGGGCTGCTCTTTCCCATATGACCCGTAACTGGCTTACCCCGGCTCAGTGCCTCGAAGCTGTTCCTCTGTTTTCCGGATGCAACGTACCAGGCCTGGTACTTTCCCAGTGACCTGGGGTAGCTTGGATTCCTCATTATCTGAATATGGGGAACCTCTCTTTCCGCTTCCGCCCCGACCACGGCTTACCTGGCCATTGCAATGCGGGCCCCTCCCTTTCGATGATCGCTGAATGGCCCTGGTTTTTACCACACGGGCTGCCACGGAGGGTCTTCCCTGGTCTCCTGCGCCTCCGGAATTCCTGCAGCGATCCATGTCCCGTCAGGGTTTCATATTTCCGGAAACATTCCTATCTTGGCACACCAGTAGTTCAAGCACAACTTTGTACGGTCACTGAAGATGAAACGGACGCTTCGTTTGCTCAAGGAGCGGCCGGTGGCATCCGGGGCATCCCGGGGCATGTGAGACCGTCGAGGGAATTCACCCGGTAATTTGCCGGTTAACACACAATAAATAAATGTCATACACGTGAAAAAGACTGCCTCTTTCCTGTTTTCGATGACCACCACAGGTGTGCTGTTGGTGGTGTTTGCCTTCAGCATAGCCTATGCCACGTTTATTGAAAACGACTATGGTACGGACACCGCCAGGGTGCTGGTGTACAATGCCCTGTGGTTTGAAATCCTGCTCCTTCTTCTGGGAGGCAACCTGGTGGGCAGTATCCTGTATTACCGGTTACTGAACAGCAGGAAAGCCATGGTGGTTTTGTTCCATGGGGCTTTCCTGGTCATTCTGGCCGGAGCCGCCATCACCCGCTATACCGGATTTGAAGGCTCCCTGCACATCAGGGAAGGGGAGGCCAGTAACCAGCTGGTCACCGGGGAGACCTATGTCAGCCTGACTGCCACCTCCGGCGGCGATACCCTCAGGATGACCGAAGAGGTCAGGTTCTCCCCTTATACTTCAAACCGGTTTGCCATGAGCGGGGAAATTGATGGTAAGGCATTGGAAGTCAGAAATCTGAAATTTGTACCCTCGGCTGCGGAAACGGTCGTGGAGGATCCCTCGGGGGAGCCCATGGCCGCCCTGCTCGTGGTTGACAGGAACGGTCGCAGGTATGATCTCCTGCTGCGCCGGGGCGAATCGGTCACCGCCGGAGATCAGAGGTTCAGTTTCGACGCCGGTGAAGACTCCACGGCCATCCGCCTGGTTCCCAGGGAAGGACGCCTCTGGTTGTCGGCACCTGATTCGGTTTTCCTCACCGGCATGGAACAGCAGGAACTGACGGGCCTGGCCCCCGACACCCTCCATCCTCTCTCCGAAAAGGTCATCTACCAGAGCGGGGTGACCGGTTTCGTACTGAAGAGCTATACCGAAAAGGGGAAGCCGGAATTGGTGTATGTGCCTTCCCATGCAGGAACCTTCAAGGAGGATGCCCTGCATCTTTCGGTATCCGTAGGGGGGGAGAGCCGCGATCTCTTTGTTTTTGGCAGCAAGGGAACCCAGGGCAGGGAAGCCACCGCCCACTTTGGCGACCTGAGCGTAAACGTCGCCTACGGCAGCCTGGTCCATGCACTTCCCTTTTCGCTCCACCTCAACGATTTCCAGATCGAAAGGTATCCAGGCTCGAACAGCCCCTCCTCGTTTGCCAGCGAAGTAACCCTTATCGATCCTGAAGAGGGTCTGGAAAAACCCTTCCGGATTTTCATGAACAATATTTTGAAATACAAGGGATACCGCTTTTTTCAGTCTTCTTTCGACGAGGATGAAAAGGGCACCATTTTGTCGGTGAATTATGACTGGCTGGGGACCATGGTCACCTATGCCGGTTATTTTCTGATGACCCTGGGGATGATATGGACCCTATTCAGCCGGGGTTCCCGGTTTTCGGTGCTGGCCAGAGCTTCGGCGCGCCTGGGGCGGGAGCGGCGCAAGCTTTTTCCTGCGGTGTTGCTGGGGGCGTTGCTTCTCTCGGGAGGGAATATCCGGGCAGGGGAGACCCCCTCGCCTGTTGACCGTGACCACGCCCGTGATTTCGGCACCCTGCTGGTCCAAAGCAATGAGGGGCGCATTGAACCGGTGAATACCCTGGCATCTGAAGTCCTTCGTAAGGTGGCCAAGAAAGGTAGCTTTAACGGGTTGACTCCCGTACAGGTCATGCTGGAAATGCTGCTCGACCCTGAAAGCTGGCGCAATACCCCACTGATCAGGGTGGGAGATGCCGAGCTCCGGAAAATTCTGAGCGCCACTGGTGGTTATGTCTCCTTCAACAGTGTTTTAAGCGACAGCCAGGGAGAATACAAGCTGCGCAGGGAAGTGGAGGCGGCCTATGCGAAGAAACCCGCCGAAAGAAACAAATTTGACAAGGAGGTCATCAATGTAGATGAAAGGGTCAACATTTTGTATAAGTTCATGACAGGAGGTTTCCTTACGATGTTCCCGGTTCCGGGTGATGCTTCCGATAAATGGCTCTCGCCGGGCGATGCCGCCCAATCCCCCCACCCGGAGGTGGCTGATTTCGCGGGGCGTGTCCTGGGCAACTACCTTGGGGCCCTCAGGGGAGCCCGGATGAGCGGCCGGTACGACGAGGCCTCTGCCTTTCTGGAGCAGCTCAGGGAAAACCAAAAGAAACATGGAGCAAAGGTCTACCCCCCGGTACTGAAAACCAAACTGGAGATCTTCTACATCAATTTCAACCTCTTCAGTCTGCTTGCCAAGGTCTATATGTTAGCGGGTCTGGTGTTGCTGGCGCTGCAGTTTGCCACGCTGCTTTCCTCGCTGAGGTGGCCCGCAAGGTGGGAAAAGGCGGGATTCTGGGGCGTCGGGGTACTGCTGTTGATTCACACCGCCGGGTTAGGTATCCGCTGGTATATTTCGGGTCATGCTCCCTGGAGTAACGGTTATGAAACCCTTTTATACATCAGCTGGGCCACCTGCATGGCGGGGCTTCTCTTTGCGCGCCGTTCGCCCATGACCCTGGCGGTCACCACCCTGCTTGCCGCCATTTCCCTTCTGGTGGCGGGAATGAGCTGGATGAATCCCGAACTTACCAACCTGGTCCCCGTGCTGAAGTCCTACTGGCTGGTCATCCACGTGGCGGTGATCACTGCCAGCTATGGCTTTTTCGCCATGGCCGCCCTCCTGGGCGTGGTCAACCTGCTCCTGCTCATCATCGACTCGGTGAGAAGCAACCCCCGTATCGGCTTCACCCTCCGTGAGCTGGTCCTGATCATGGAGATGGCCATGATCGCTGGTCTATTCATGATGACCATCGGTTCCTTTCTCGGAGGGGTGTGGGCCAACGAATCGTGGGGGCGTTACTGGGGCTGGGATCCCAAGGAAACCTGGGCCATGGTGACCATCCTGGTCTACGCCTTTATCGTGCATATGCATAAAATTCCCGGCTTCAGGGGGACCTATGCCCTCAGCCTGGCCTCACTGGTCGGGCTCGCCTCCGTGCTGATGACCTTCTTTGGCGTGAATTATTACCTCTCCGGGCTTCACTCTTATGCCCAGGGAGAACCGGTGCCCGTTCCTGCCGGGGTGTACATCGCTTTGTTTGCGGTGGTCCTTCTGGCGGTGACGGCCTTTCTGGCCGACAAGCGCCGCACCCGGGAGCAGCCGGTCGTCCCCGCTGAGGAGTGAAATCCCCTTCAGTCAATCTGAATATGGAAAAATACATCACCTTACTCAAGTCGCTCATCGCGGTTCCTTCCCTGAGCGGCAGGGAGGAGCAAGCCGCCGCCGTTCTGCGTACATTTCTGCAGAAAGAGGGAATCCTTTACAGCTGTTCGGGGAACAACACCTGGGCTGTCAACCTCTTTTTTGAAGAGGGGAAGCCGGTGGTCTGGTTCAACTCCCACATCGATACGGTGAAGCCTGCCAGCGGCTGGGACACCGATCCCTTTATGCCGGTCGAGGAGGGTGACCGCATCACCGGACTGGGGAGCAACGATGCCGGGGCTTCCGTGGTGGCCCTGCTGGCCGCCTTCCTCCATTTTCACCCGCTGCGGGACCTCCCCTTTAACCTGGTTTTTGCGGCCACCGCCGAAGAAGAGAATTCCGGGGAGGGAGGGATCCGCTCTCTCCTGGAGGTGTTGCCCCCCGCCGACCTGGTGGTCGTAGGAGAGCCTACCCGGATGGAAATGGCCATCGCCGAGAAAGGACTTCTGGTCCTTGACTGTACCGCCCGGGGAAGGGCTGGCCATGCCGCACGCAACGAGGGCGAAAACGCCCTCTACAAAGCCCTCGACGATATCACCCTGCTGAGAAGTTACAGGTTTCCCCTTGGTTCCGGATTGCTGGGGCCCGTGAAAATAACAGTCACCCAAATTGAGGCAGGAACCCAGCACAATGTCATCCCCGATACCTGCCGGTTTATCGCCGATGTGCGCACCAATGAGCATTACCGCAATGAAGAGGCCTTCCGGATCATCACCGGTCTGATCGGCTCGGAAGTAAAGCCCCGGTCGTTCAGGCTCAACTCCTCGGGGATTTCCCCCGGCCATCCCGTGGTGGGCAGAGCCCGGGAACTGGGAATACCCCTTTTCGGGTCACCCACCACCTCCGATCAGGCGGTCATCCCCTATCCTTCGGTGAAAATCGGCCCGGGCGATTCAGCCCGTTCCCATACGGCCGGCGAGTTTATTCTTCGCAGCGAGATTACCCACGGGGCGCTACGCTACATCTCCCTCCTGGAGGGATTGCGCCTCTGAGGGCGATTTATACTCCCTCCCGTGCCGGGCTATTCACTTTCTGATTATATTTACATGCCAGACTTTGAAAAAACCATGGAACGGTTATTCTACTTCGTCATCATTCTTTTTATGGCATTTTCATGCCAGGGAAAAGCGACGGCTCCCGACGGTGATGGGAATGCATTGATTTGTCACCCTTCCGACAGGGAGATCGTGGAACAGGTTCTGCAGAAGTTTGCTCCTCTGGCCAAATCGGAAACCGGTTTTCTGGTCAGGGAAATCGCCCTTCATTTTGTGGGAACGCCCTATGTAGCCCACACCCTGGAAAACGGTCCTGAAGAGAAGCTGGTTGTGAACCTCAGGGAGATGGATTGCACCACGTTTGCCGAGAACTGCCTGGCCCTGGCCCGTACCCTCCAAATGAAAAAACCCGGTTTTGAGGTTTTTACCGAACAGCTGGAGAAAATCCGTTACCGCGGGGGGATCCGTAACGGATACCTTTCACGTCTGCACTATTTCAGCGACTGGATTTATGACAACGATGCCCGGAAAATGGTGGAGAGTCTCTCGCAGGAGCTCACCCACCTGGTGGTTCCCAACCAGGTCAATTTCATGAGCACCCATCCCGACAGTTATCCTGTGCTGAAGGAGGACCCTGCCCTGGTAGGGGAGATGGCCCTGATCGAACAGGAAATCAGTCAGCGTATGACCTGGTTTGTACCCCTCAACCGGCTTTCCGGGGTGGAAGCCCGCATCAGTGACGGGGATATCCTGGGTATAACCACCGGCATCGAGGGTCTTGACGTGACCCATGTGGTCATAGCCTGCAGGGTGGGGAACAGCCTCCGGTTTGTCCATGCCAGTTCGGCAGTGAACAAGGTGGTGGTCTCGGAGCAGAGCCTGCAGGAATATCTTGCTTCGAGCAAAATGGCCACAGGTATTATGGTTGCCCGGCCGCTATGACCATTTACCGGCTGCCCGGCTTCCTGCAACGCCCCGCCGGAGAACACCCACACTCCGCGGTTGAAGTGACCGGACCGGGTACATCGCATTTACTAAATACGCACAAAATTATAAAGGATGAAGCGCTTACTTATGGGGTTACTCCTGATCGTGGTGGTCATGACGGCGGCCGGCCAGGATGGGAAACGTATTTTCAGGGACCGGCAGATTCGCAGGAATATGCTCAGGGCTGCAGAATGGCAGCTGCAGAATCCCAAGCACAACCTGTTTGACTGGACCAACGGGGCCTTTTATGCCGGGGTGTTTGCAGCATGGGAGAGCACGGGTTCCCCGGGGCTCATGAAAGCTATGGAAGAGATGGGGCGCGCCAATGCGTGGAAACCGGGCCCCCGGCTTCACCATGCCGACGACCACGTCATCGCTCAGACCTATGTCGACCTCTACCGGGTGGTTAAGGATCCGGCCATGATCGCCCCTTTTCGTCAGACCCTGGAGCGGTTCCGGAAAACGCCCTTTCCGGCCAAAGGCATTGAACGTATCACCTGGTGGTGGTGCGACGCCCTTTTCATGGGACCTCCGGCCTTCGTAAAGCTGGGAATCACCCTGGGCGACACCTCCCTGTTGGGATTAAGTGACCGCCTCTTCAGGGAAACATATGACCTGTTGTACGACAAAGAGGAGCATTTATATGCCCGGGATCTCAACTATAAATGGGGTGAGCCGGGAATCAATCCGCTTACGGAAGCCAACGGACAGAAGATTTTCTGGTCACGGGGCAACGGCTGGGTTTTGGCCGGACTGGCCCGAATTCTGAAAGAGCTTCCCTCCGATTACCCGCTCAGGCCTTTCTATGAGGAACATTTCAGGGAGATGGCCGTGAAGATCGCCACCCTGCAGTGTGCCGACGGTTTGTGGCGCGCCAGCCTTCTCGATCCTGAAGCTTACCCCGGAGGAGAAGCCAGTGGCTCGGGATTCTATTGTTATGCGCTGGCCTGGGGCGTAAACAACGGACTTCTTGACAGGGAGGTTTTCCTGCCGGTGGTGAGAAGGGCCTGGACAGGCCTTCATTCTCTTTTGCAGCCCGACGGCCGCGTGGGATGGGTCCAACCCATTGGCGCCGACCCACGCAAGAACTTTTCGGCCGAAAGCTGGGAAGTCTACGGCACCGGGGCTTACCTCCTCGCCGGAAGCGAAGTGATCAAGCTTTTCTGAAGAGCTGAAAAGATGAGCAATCCTTTCCGGTATGGGATACTCCGGAAAGGATGAGGGTCATTCAAAGATGTCCCTCATTTTCTCAAAGAAGCTTTTTTCGGAATCCGAAGGGCCGCCCTTAAAGGAGGGGGAGTCCAGCAGTTTCTCAAGGGTTTTTCTTTCCTCGGAGGTGAGTTTCTGGGGTACCCAGGCGTGTACCCTGACCAGCAGATCGCCGCGGCCATAGCCGTTGACGTCGGGAAGTCCCTTGCCGCGAAGCCGCAGTACTTTCCCGGGCTGCGTTCCCGGGTCTATTTTTACCTTGACCTTTCCGTCGACGGTGGGAATCTCGGCGGTGTAACCCAGGATGATCTGCGGGAAGGATAAGTAAAGGGTGTAAATCAGGTTGTTGTTGTCGCGGATGAGTTCCGGGTGTTCTTCCTCGTGGATGACGATGAGCAGGTCGCCGTTGACGCCGCCCCTGCGGCCGGTATTCCCCTTGCCCGAGACGTTGAGTTGCATGCCTTCGCCTACCCCCGCAGGAATCCTGATGGAGATGACCTCTTCCTCCCTGACGACACCTTCGCCGTTGCAGTGCACACACTTATTGGTGATCGATTGGCCTTCCCCCTGGCAGGACGGACAGGTCGTGGTGGTTTGCATCTGGCCCAGAAGGGTATTGGCAATCCGGGTCACATGCCCGCTCCCGTGACAGGTACTGCAGGTATTAAAGGAGGAGCCGTCCTGGGCGCCTGTACCGTTACAATGATGACAGGCGACATATTTCTTGACCTTGATTTTTTTCTCCACGCCGGTGGCCACCTCTTTCAGGGTGAGGGTGACCTTCACACGCAGATCGGAGCCGCGGTTGACACGGCGGCCGCTCCTGCCCCGGCTTCCGCCGAAACCGCCGAAGCCTCCGAAGCCCCCGAAGGCATCGCCAAAGACATCCCCGAACATCGAGAAGATGTCATCCATCGACATGCCTCCGCCGCTGAACCCTCCGGAACCTCCCACACCCGCATGCCCGAACTGGTCATAGCGGCTCCTTTTCTCCGGATTGCTTAAAACCTCATACGCCTCGGCCGCCTCCTTGAACTTCTCCTCGGCACCCTTGTCCCCCTGGTTCTTGTCGGGATGATACTGGATGGCCTTCTTCCGGTAAGCTTTCTTGATCTCCTCGGCAGTGGCATTTTTGGACACTTCCAGAACTTCGTAATAGTCTCTTTTGGCCATGGTGTCTCTTTATTCTCCGATGACTACTTTCGCAAAGCGGATCACTTTGTCGTTCAGGGTATACCCCTTTTCAATGACGTCGATGATTTTCCCTTTAAGTTCCTCCGTTGGGGAGGGAATGGTCGTCACCGCAAAATGACGGTCTACATCAAAGAGCTGCCCGGCCGCTTCAATCTCCCTGACATTGTTGTTCTTCAGAAAATCACGGAATTTATTGTATATAAGCAGGAACCCCACCTTGGAGGGATCCTCGTCGGCCATTTCCTGCATAGATACCAGGGCCCTCTCGAAGTCGTCGACAATGGGAAGAATGGCGGTGAGCACACTCTCTCCCCCCGATTTGATCAGGTCGGCTTTTTCACGCAGGGTACGCTTCCTGAAATTGTCAAATTCGGCCTGCAACCTGAGATGTTTGTCTTTCATTCCCTCGATGGCCTCCTCCAGTTCCACTATCTTCTCCGAAGGTTTCTCCTTTTTATGCTTCTGGTGTTCTTTTTTCTGTTTACCATCCGTTGCTTCTGTCCCTGCTTCGTGGGTGGCAGCCTGGCCGGTGGTCGCCGTTTCCTTCTCTTCCTGAGGGATGGTCTCCTGTTCCTGATTGGTCATATGTTCTTCTTTTCTTGTTTTTTGTTCACTCATTGCTGCGCCATGTTGGTTTACTTCCGGCAATCAAATAGTCTGCCAATGGGGTAGCTCCGCCAAATTGGCACTTCCTGCCTGAACCGGGGTGTCAGGAAGTGCAGGGCGGGGCATCCAGGCTGACAAAAGGGGTGGGGGAGTGGCAAAAAAACCGGGAGGCCATGGAAAGGGTTTTCCGGGTGAAGGGAAGCCGGTCTATTTGAGCAGTTTCTCCAGGGTGGCTTCCAGGGCCGGGCCGCGGAGGTCACGGGCGATAATGACCCCGTTGCCGTCGATCAGGAAGTTCCGGGGAATGGAACGCACACCATAGACGGCGGCATACTTCGCTTGCCAGTATTTCAGGTCGCTGACGTGGTAAGGCCACTCGAGTTTGTCGTCGGCGATTCCCTTTTTCCAGGCGGCGGCATCCCGGTCAAGAGACACGCTGAAAACGGTAAATCCCTTGCCGTTCTGGAACTTCTTGTCTTTGTATTTATGATAGGCGGCCACTACGATGGGGTTTTCCCTGCGGCAGGGGCCGCACCAGGCGGCCCAGAAATCAATAAGCACCACCTTTCCCCTGGTCTGCGACAGTTTCATCATTTTGCCGTCGGGGGTTTTTTCGTGGATTTCGGGAGCCAGGTTGCCCACCTGGGTGCCCAGGACCGGATTGTCGGCCCGGGCGGTGTTACCCAGGACCACGAGCAGCGCGAGGGCCACTAAAAAAAGAGTCTTCTTCATATGTCTGTGTACTTCAATTTCTGTTTGCGCTTACAACCATTGTGCCAAAGTGGAGGGGTTATGCCCTGCGAATTTTGGCGCCGATGGCGTTGAGGCGGCCTTCGATGTTTTCATAGCCGCGGTCGATCTGTTCGATGTTGTCGATGCGGCTGGTTCCTTTGGCCGACATGGCGGCGATGAGCAGGGCAATGCCGGCACGGATGTCGGGGGAGGTCATGTTGGTGGCCCTGAGGCAGTGGGTGCGGTCAAGGCCGATGACCGTGGCACGGTGGGGATCGCAAAGGATGATCTGGGCCCCCATGTCGATGAGTTTGTCGACGAAGAAAAGGCGGCTTTCAAACATTTTCTGGTGGATCAGAACGCTTCCCTTGGCCTGGGTGGCCACCACCAGAAAGACGCTGAGCAGGTCGGGGGTAAGCCCGGGCCAGGGGGCATCGGCGATGGTCATGATGGAGCCGTCGAGATAACTTTCGATCTCAAAATGGTCGTTGGCGGGGATCACCAGGTCGTCGCCATGGGTATCGAGGGTGATGCCGAGGCGGCGGAAGGCCCCGGGGATCAGTCCCAGATGAGCCACTCCGGCATTCCGGATGGTGATGGCCGAGGCGGTCATGGCCGCCAGGCCAATAAAGCTGCCCACCTCAATCATGTCGGGAAGGATGGTATGGTGGCATCCCTTCAGGGAGGTCACTCCGTGTATGGTCAGCAGGTTGGACCCGGTCCCTTCAATCCGGGCGCCCATGGCTGTGAGCATCCTGCAGAGTTGCTGCACGTAGGGTTCACAAGCGGCATTATAGATGGTGGTGGTGCCTTCAGCCAGAACGGCGGCCATGATGATGTTGGCGGTGCCGGTCACGGAAGCCTCCTCCAGGAGCATGGCGGCGCCCCGTAATCGGGGGGCGGTCACCGTGAACCGGTGGTGCTGTGCGTCGAAATCGAAGGTAGCCCCCAGGGCCTGAAATCCCAGGAAATGGGTGTCGACGCGCCGTCTTCCGATTTTGTCGCCGCCGGGCTGGGGAATGTACCCCCGTCCGAAGCGGGCCAGCAATGGCCCCAGGATCATGATCGAACCCCGCAGGCTGGAGGCCTGGGCGGCAAATTCGGGGGTCTGGAGGTATCCGGGGGCGGCATGGGCTGCCACAAAGGAATACTCCCCTTTGCAATGACGGGTCACCTGTACCCCCAGACCTTCCAGAAGCCCGATAAGACGAAGCACATCCCTGATTTCGGGAATATTGGTGATGGTCACCTTCTGGTCGGTGAGCAGGGTGGCACACAAGACCTGAAGCGCTTCGTTCTTGGCCCCCTGGGGTTCCAGGACACCGCTGAGACGGTGACCCCCTTCAATTGTAAATGCAGCCATCAGATGTCGCGGTGAGGGGTCAGTGCCTCTTTTGCTGGTTGCCCTTGCGGTTGCTTTTCTGTTTCACAGGGTATTGCTGCGGCCGGGGAACATTGTTTTTCACGTCGGCCAGCTCCATCCCGGGGTAGGTCAATGCCCCTCCCGACATCAGCCTGAGGTCGTCAAGAATCTTGTCATCCTCCACGGCATCCTTGTTCCAGGCCAGGTAGGATTTTTTCATATGGTTGGCCAGCTGGTAAATCAGCACGTCCTTTTCTTTGCCTTCCTCGAATTCCATCGCCTTTTTAAGCATCAGTTCCATGGTGTGGCCGTAATGCCGATGTTTGATGTCGCGCTGGCAGTAGGGCACCCTGTTGGGTTTTTCCAGGAGGATCTCCGGTTTGGGCGGGTCATAGGGATAGTCGATGTCAAGCTTGAAATTGGCCATGATGGCCAGGTGATCCCAGAGCTTATGCTTGAAATCGGGCACGTCGCGCAGGTAGGGATTGAGGTTGCCCATGATGTCGATCAGAACGTGCGCCGCCCTGGTTCGCCGGTCGCGGTCTTCCATATGCAGGAGAAGATCCACCATGTTGTGGACGTTTCTGCCGTATTCGGGAAGGGCCAGTTTTTTCCGGCTGGTATTGTAATCCTTTGATTCTATGCTCATCAGTGTGGATATTGCGGTAATTAAATTCAGGTGGGGTTGCCACTGCAAAAGTAGTGGTTTTCAGTGATTCCTCCAATTCCGGGAGGGATATTTCCTTTTTTTGGCGTTTACCTGACGATGCGCAGGCGGGCGAATCGCAGCAGGAGCTGTTTTTGCCCCGCATTATGGAAGAAAACGGTGGCTTTCAGGTCGGGGGGAGTTCCTTCGATCTGCAACACTTTGCCGATTCCGAAACGCTGGTGTTCGACGGTGGTTCCGGGGAGGATCTCCGAGGGGTCGCAGCTTTCAGGGGGTGGGCCCTGAGGGTTGTCCTGCCGCAGGCTGGCGATTTTGCGGTCGAAGCTGCTTTTAAGTCCGGGTGCCGGGGTGACGGGTGAAAATCCTGCGGGAGTGCCCGCGCCCGGCTCCTTGCCGCCACCAGCCTGCCCGGGGAACTTCATGGTTCTGCGCGAAACCCCTCCCCACTGCGAAGCAGCCGTTTGCCGCATCCCACCTTGCCGGTCGTTTTCGCCCCCTGCATGTTCCACAAAGGCGGGATCGATCTCCCCCAGGAAGGGACTCGGCTGGCAATACTCGAGCTTGCCCCAGCGGTAGCGCTGCTCAGCCCATGAGAGATATACCTGCTGCCGGGCCCGTGTCAGGGCCACATAAAACAACCGGCGTTCCTCCTCAGTCTCCTCCTCGGTGAGCATCTCCCCTGACATGGAAGAGGGAAACAGGTTGCGTTCCAATCCTGCAATGAAGACAACGCCGAATTCAAGCCCCTTGGCCGAATGGACCGTCATCAGGGTTACCTTGTTGCGGTCCTCCTCTTTTTCATGGTCCTGGTCGGTCAGCAGGGCTACCTCCTGAAGATAATGGCCGATGGTTTCGCCTCTTCCCTCCTCTTTGGCGCTGAGACTGAACTCCTGGATGGCGTTGAGCAGCTCCTCCACATTCTGGTATCGGCTGAGGCCTTCGGGTGTGCGGTCGTTGTAGAGTTCCCTGAGGATGCCGGTTTCCTGGGCCACCTGGCGGGCCAGCCCGTAGGCCGTTTCTTCCTCCGATTGCTTCCTGAAGGCTTCGGCCAGGCTCCTGAACCCTTCCAGTTTGGCCAGGGTGCCCTTATTGAGCTGCGCCGGATTCTCCTCCGGAAGCCCCCCGATGATCCTCCACAGGGAGGACTCCCTTTCGGTGGCCGCCTTTTCCAGCTTCGAAAGGGTGGTCTCCCCAATCCCCCGCGACGGATAGTTGATGATCCGCTTGAGGGCCTCGTTGTCGTCAGGATTGACGATCATCCTGAACCAGGCCAGCAGATCCCTGATCTCCTTCCTCTGGTAAAAGGAGAGCCCTCCGTAGATCTTGTAGGGGATGTTTCTCCTGCGGAGTGACTCCTCGAAAATCCTCGATTGGGCGTTGGTGCGGTAAAGAATGGCAAAGTCGGAGAAACGGAGATGGTCGCGGAGCTGGGTTTCCGCGATGACCGCCGATACCCGGATTCCCTCCTCGCTGTCGGTCAGGGCCCTGATCACTCTTACGGGAGCCCCGGTTTCCTTCTCCGAGAATACGGTTTTGCGTATTTGCCGCCGGTTGTGGGCGATGACGCTGTTGGCGGCATTGACGATGTTCCGGGTGGAGCGGTAGTTTTGTTCCAGTTTGAAAACTTTGTGTTCGGGGTAGTCGCGGCGGAAACTGAAGATGTTCTCGATGCGGGCACCCCTGAAGGCGTATATGCTCTGGGCATCGTCGCCCACCACGCAGATGTTGTGGTGTTTTTCGGCCAGCCTGTTGATGATCAGATATTGGGCAAAATTGGTATCCTGGTATTCGTCGACCAGGATATAGTCGAATTTCTGCTGGTAGCGTTCCAGGATTTCGGGGTGGTCGCGGAAGAGAAGGTTGGTCATCATGAGCAGGTCGTCGAAGTCCATGGCGTTGCTGAGGCGGCACCGTTTGAGGTATTCCTTGTAGAGTTCGCTGATCCGGGGCATCTGGATGCTCCGGTCGTATTCCCTGATGTCGGTCTGGCCGGCATAGGAAGCCGGGCTGATCAGGTTATTTTTAGCCATGGAGATGCGGCCCGCCACCACCCCGGGGCGGTAGATTTTGTCGTCGAGGCCGGTGTCTTTGATAATGGTACGGATCAGGTTACGGGAGTCGGCTGCATCGTAGATGGTGAAGTCGGCGGGGAAGCCGGTGGCTTCGTGTTCGATGCGCAGGATGCGGGCAAAGATGGCGTGGAAGGTTCCCATCCAGAGGTTGCGGGCCAGGGCGGGCCCCACCACCGCTGCGATGCGCTCCTTCATTTCGCCGGCGGCTTTGTTGGTGAAGGTGAGCGCCAGAATGGTCGAAGGCCTGATCCCTTGTTTCAGGAGATGGGCGATCCGGTAGGTCAACACCCGGGTCTTCCCTGATCCGGCACCCGCCACGATCAGCGAGGGCCCTTCCGTGCTGAGCACCGCCTCACGCTGGACGGCATTGAGATCTTCCAGATAATCGAATATGTTTGCCATGCCGCTAAAAAGGGGCAAATTAAGTAAAAGAGGCTTGTTTTTTTATCTTTGCCATGCAATTTAATCCTGATTTATCGTTAATGTTGTATCGAAAATAGGTTAATGTGATGCATATTAAAGGATTGATCCGGCTGCTGTTCCCCGGGGTCTTAGTCATATGGGCGGCCTTTGTGTCGCAGGCGCAAATCACGGCGCCGGGGGCCTCCTTCACCGGGGAGAGCAGTTATCCCGTGTTTGAGGGCCAGGACCCCCTGTTCGTCTATTGCACGGGTGAGGGGGAAAAGGCAGCGCTGCTGAGGGCCACCCACGACACCACCGGCCCCAAAACCTGGGAGTGGCAGAAATACAATCCCCAGAGTGGCAGCTATGAGTTTTTTCTCTCAGAGAACAACAGCAACGGCTTTTCCCAAATCGGTCCCCTGGAGGACGGGGGGTACCGGGTGAACATCACTGCCGGGGAGACGACAGTGACCTGGCGGGCCTGGGTCTTCAATAACCATAATCAGGCAGTGGCCGGCATTCCGGAGTCGAACTGTCTCTTTTTTACCCTGGAGGCTACCCCCGGGGCGACCACCCTGGTCTATTATGATCCGCAAAGCAATGAACCTCTGCAGTGGAATAAAAACCTGGAGATAGAGTGGCGCCTGGGCGAGGAGGTGCTTTCCCGGCAGGCGGTCAGGCAGGTTTATGATCCTCCCACCCGGGATACCGAGTACACCCTGGTGGTCAGGGACCGCTTCGGATGTGAAAGTATCGCCAAAGTGACCTATCAGTCGATTGTCACCAAAGCCGTTTTCACCGCCGACCCCATGAACGGTGAGGCTCCCCTGACCGTCAACTTCAGCAACGCCTCCGAAAACGGAACCCCGGGGGCCTACGAGTGGTTTTTCTTTCGCGACCTCGACGATATCAAAAGGGAATCGGAGAAAACCACACTGCCGGTCGACAGCATCGATTTTACCGCTTTTGACGACAATCCCGTTTACACCTACGAATGGTCAGGAACCTATATGGTCAAGCTGGTATCGAAAAACAACTTCTGTACCGACACTGCCTGGCTGGAGGATTTTATTATGGTGGACACCTCTTTTGTGGCTGTCCCTAATGTCTTCACGCCCAACGGCGATGGCACCAACGACAATTTTGTGGTCAAGTACTGGTCGATGGAGAAGGTGAAGATTTCGGTTTTAAACCGGTGGGGGCGTACGGTTCACGTGTGGGAGAGCAACAATGTGCGGGGATTTGAGGACACCTGGATAGAGAGTGTGTGGGATGGGCGCATCGGCGGCCGCCTTGCCAGTCCGGGAGTCTATTTCTATGTGATCGAAGGGACCGGCCGCGACGGAAAGAAACGGTGGAAACACGGCGATGTATATCTTATCAGGGGCAGGGAGTGACCTGCCGTTCCTGATACTCCCTGGTCCGCTACCACTCCCTTTAAATCGGTTTTTTATGGCAAGCTGACCTCTTCCTGATCCGCTGATTACAGTCCGGACTTCTATTGGTTTCCCTGTTTCCGGCATATGGGGCCGGTCACATGACCTTCCCCCATCGGCTGAAAAGGGTCATATCCCTTGGATTCCCCGCACAAGTGGCAAATAGGGAGGACTTATTCAGGAAAAGAAAAGGCCGTCGGTTACGACGGCCTTTTTTGTTAAGGTGAGGATGGTGTGAAAGTTTATTCTTCGTCCTGTTCTGCTTCGTAAGCTTTGAGGAGGGCATCCTGGACATCGGCGGGCACCTTCTCGTAGGCGTTGAAACTCATTTTGAACATCCCCTTGCCGCCGGTAAGGGAGCTGAGGGAGGTGTTGTATTTGTTCATCTCTTTGAGGGGCACACGAGCCGAAATCTTCTCGAATCCCTTTTCGGAGCCCATGCCCATGATGAGCGCGCGGCGGCCCTGGAGGTCGCTCATGACGTCGCCCATTCTTTCGGAGGGTACCCAGATTTCCAGGTCATAGATGGGTTCCAGGATCTTGGGGTTGGCTTTCTTGAAGGCCTGGCTGAAGGCGTTACGGCCTGCCAGTTTGAAGGAGATCTCATTGGAATCGACCGGGTGCATCTTACCGTCGTAGACATAAACGATGATGTCGCGGGCGTAGGAGCCGGTGAGGGGGCCCTGTTCCATTTTTTCCATGATCCCCTTGAGGATGGCTGGCATGAAACGGCCGTCAATGGATCCTCCCACGATGCAGTTGCAGTAGAGGAGCTTGCCGCCCCAGGTAAGCAGGTGTTCCTGGGTGTCCCTTACCGATAGTTTGAATTCCTTGCCGTCGAGGATGAAGGCGTTTTTGGGTGTGCCACCTTCTTCGAGGGGCTCGATGATCATGTGAACTTCTCCGAACTGCCCTGCGCCCCCCGACTGTTTCTTGTGGCGGTAGTCGGCCTGAGAAGGTTTGGTGATGGTTTCACGGTAAGGAATACGGGGTTCCTTGTAGTCGACGTCGATTTTGTAGACATTGTCGAAGAACCACTTCAGGACGTTCATGTGGTATTCGCCCTGGTTGTGCACGATCAGCTGCCTGAGCTCCTTGGAGTATTCAATGATGTAGGTGGGGTCTTCGAACTTGATGCGGTTGAGGACTTCACCTACCTTTTCGTCGTCGGTTTCGCTGACGGCTTTGACGGCTACCCGGTGGCGGGGCGTCGGGAATTCCATCGGGGCATACTGGGTGCCTGCTTCCTTGAGGGAAAGGGTATGGTTGTATTTGGTATCCTTGAGTTTCACGGTGCAGCCGAGGTCTCCTGCGACGATCTCGGGTACTTTCACCCTGTTCTTGCCGGCGGTGACAAAGAGCTGTGAAAGCCGCTCCTTGGAGCCGTTGTTGATGTTGACCAGGTCGATGCTCTCGGTGGCTTTCCCCGACATCATCTTGAAGAAGGTGATTTCTCCCACATGGGATTCGATAGCGGTCTTAAAGACAAACAGGGAGGGATTTTCGTTCTCGCTCATGGTCACTTCCTTGCCGGCGACAATTTTGCGCATGGGCATTTCGTGGGGGGCGGGACCGGCCTCTCCGATGAATTGCATCAGCCTGCCGATGCCAATGCTTCTTTTGGCGCAGCTGCAGAGTACCGGGAAAAGGTCTCTCTGGCGGATTCCGATGCGCATCCCTTTGAGGACTTCCTCTTCGGTGAGGGAGCCTTCCTCGAAATAACGTTCCATGAGGGCTTCGTCATTCTCTGCGGCCATCTCAAAGAGCTGATTCTGGAGTTCCGCAGCCTTGTCATTTTCAGAAGCGGGGATGTCAAGGATCTGCGGCTGACCGCCATCCTTACCATATTTGTACATTTTCATCTTCAGCACGTCGATGATGGAGCTGAAGGCAGGACCGGTTTCCAGGGGGTACTGTACAACGGTCACTTTGTTGCCATAGGAAGAGCGGCATTTCTCGAGGGCGCTTTCGAAGTTGGCGTTTTCATGGTCAAGGCCATTGAAAACGAACGTCAGGGGGGTATGTTTGGCATCGGCGAGCCGGAATGCTGCTTCCGTGCCGGCTTCCACCCCTGCCGAGGTGTTGATCAGCATCAGCCCCATGTCGGCCACCTCCAGCGAGGAGGCTACGCCACCACTAAGGTCATCCATCCCCGGGGCATCGAGAATATTCAGTTTCCTGTCGTTGTATTCGGCATACAATACCGATGAAAATACCGAGTTGCCATACTCCTGTTCGATGGGGTTGAAGTCCGATACCGTATTTTTGGCGGTGACTTCTCCCTTGCGGTTAATGACTCCACCCTCGAGCAGCATGGCTTCCGCGAGGGTGGTTTTCCCACTGCCGGCGTTTCCAAGTAAGGCAACGTTGCGAATTTGTTCAGTTTTATAAACCTTCATGATATCTTGTTTAGAATGAATAATTTCCTGATTCCGGAATGACAATTCCTTTTCGGAGTCGCCAAAAATAGTAATAATTTAGTAACAATCAAGATGATTGCTTTTTTGAAAAAGAAACTTTCGGAGGGGTGGATTAATTTTATACCTTTCTCCCGCTAAACTGGATATGTTGCGTTTTCCTTACGTCATACAGCCCGATGCCATGGATTGCGGGCCGGTCTGCCTCAAGATGGTGGCCCGGTATTACGGGCGTGACCCCGGGCTGGAGCGGTTGCGGCAGCTTACCTATCAGACGCGTGAGGGGGTTTCGCTGCTTTCGCTTGCCGACGCGGCCGAGGCGATGGGATTCAGGAGCCGGGGGGTGCGCCTGACGGTCGAAGGCCTCGGGGAGGCCCTGTTGCCGGCGATCCTGCACTGGGACCAGAACCACTATGTGGTCCTCTACCGGATCAGGAGCCGAAGGAAGGGGGTGACCTACCGTGTGGCTGATCCTGCCTACGGGCTCAGGGAGGTCACAAGGGAAGAACTTCTGCACCACTGGGCTACCACCAGCGCAGGTGAGGAATCTGCCGGGGTGGCCCTTCTCCTGGAGCCCACCCCACGCTTCTTCCGGGAGGAGATGGCGCCTGACCGCGCCGGGGGACTCCGGTTCTTCGGGAAATACCTCCGCCCATACCGCAGGCTGCTGCTTCAGCTGATGGCCGGTTTTCTGACCGCCAGCCTGATCAGCCTGCTTTTTCCTTTTCTGACCCAGGCCATCGTCGACGTGGGTATCGGCACGCGCGACACCGCTTTTATCCTCCTGGTCCTGATCGCCCAGCTGGTTCTGATGGTGAGCCAGACCGCCCTGGGATTTATCAGGAGCTGGATCCTGCTCCATATGAGCGCCCGGATCTCCATCAGCCTGATTTCTGACTTTCTGGTCAAGCTGATGAAGATGCCGGTCAGCTTCTTCGATACCCGCCTGACCGGCGACCTGCGCCAGCGCATCGAAGACAACAACCGGATCCATGCCTTCCTGACCACCCAACTGGTCAATATCTCGTTCGGATTATTCATGTTCTTGATCTACAGTGTAGTGTTGGCCCTCTACAGCTGGAAGATCCTGTTGGTTTTCCTGGTGGGGAGTGCACTCTACATTGGGTGGATTCTCCTGTTCATGAGGAAGAGAAGGGAACTTGACAACCGCCGTTTTGAGGCGCTGGCCTCCAACCAGTCAAATCTCTACCAGCTGATCACGGGTATGCAGGAGATCAAGCTGAACAATTGTGAGGACCGGAAGCGGTGGGAGTGGGAGCGGATTCAGGTGCGGTTGTTCCGGGTGAGTGAGCATGCGCTGATGTTGCACCAGCGGCAGCAGGCCGGGTCGGTCTTTCTGCACCAGGCCAAGAATATCCTGGTCATCTATCTGGCGGCCAGGGCGGTCCTTGACGGCGGGATGACCCTGGGGATGCTGGTGGCGGTGCAGTTCATCATCGGGCAGCTCAACGTGCCGCTGCAGGAGTTCATGCCCTTTGCGGCTGCGGCCCAGGACGCCCGCATCAGCCTCCTCCGGCTCGGAGAAATCCACCAGAACGGAGAGAAAGAGGATGACCCGGGGAAGCTGGTTTCCCTGCCCGCAGAGAGGGACCTGGTGTTGGACCGCGTCTCCTTCCGGTATGAAGGGCCACGGTCGCCCAAGGTCCTTGACGAGGTCTCCCTGACCATTCCCCGCAATAAGGTGACCGCCATTGTGGGGGCCAGCGGAAGCGGGAAAACCACCCTGATCAAGCTGCTTCTGGGTTTTTATGCCCCCGTGGAAGGGGAGATCAGCGTGGGGGAGGTTTCCCTCGATCGTTTTCAGATGGATTGGTGGCGGCGTCAATGCGGGGTGGTCATGCAGGACGGGTTTATTTTTTCCGACACGATCGCCGGGAATGTGGCCCCGGGGGAGGAACACCCCAACGGGGAATCCCTGGCTGAAGCCTTGCGCATTGCCCATGCCACGCCCTTTACCGATGCCCTTCCCCTGGGGCTGCGCACCCGGATCGGACAGGAAGGGGCGGGTCTCAGCCAGGGACAGAAACAGCGCCTCCTGATTGCCCGTGCCGTCTACCGCAATCCGGCCTTTCTCTTCCTTGATGAGGCTACCAATGCCCTGGATGCCATCAATGAAAAGACCATCCTCGAAAACCTGGGCTCCTTTTACCGGAACAGGACGGTTCTGGTGGTCGCTCACCGGCTGAGTACCGTCAGGAATGCCGACCAGATTGTGGTTCTTGATAGGGGGAGGGTGACCGAAAAAGGAACCCATGAGGAGCTGACCGCCCTCAGGGGAGCTTATTATCATCTGGTGAAAAACCAACTGGAACTGGGAACATGACGGAAAAGGAACCATACGCTGCAGACAGGAGCCGTGAAGCCGGGGAAGTGCTGGAGAGCCCGCCGGCATGGCTGGTCAGGTGGGGTACCCTGCTGATGTCGGCCCTGTTTCTGGGGCTGTTGTTACTCAGTTGGCTTCTTCCCTATCCTGAGACCCTGCAGGGCAGGGTGACGGTGGTGGGCGTAGCGGCTCCTGGCGTTGCGGATGGAAATGGGGAGCGCTCTGTGGTTGCAGGAGAGCCGGGCGATCCCCTCACAGGGGAAGGGGTGGCAGCCGGAACGGGCGTGACGGCAAAACTGGAGCTGCCGGCTGCTGCCGCCTCCAGGGTGGCTCCCGGCATGGAGGTCATGGTCACTCTGGATCCGCCCTCCCCACAGGGGATGAAGCCCCTCCGCCTGAAGGGAAGGATGCCGGCAACGCCCATGCACGGTCCTGTTATTTCCTCGGGGGGCACCTCTTCCACAGAGCCTGCCACGGCTTTTTCCCCCGGCCATGAAAACCCCCAGGCCGACACCCTGTGGATTGAAGTCACCCTTGCCATCCCCGCCTCCATCAGAGATGAACGCCTCCTCCCCTGCCCGGGATTACAGGGCCATGCCCGTGTGACTACCGGCACCTCACGACTCCTTTTTAAACTGGTCCCCCCGCTGGCCCCCAAACAATAAGCCAATGTTAACCCGCTGAAGGGAAACAGCAAAAAGCACCGCCCCTTCCTGTTTTTTTTTCCGAATCAACTTGCTGTTCACTGAAAATGTGTACTTTTGCGTGCCATTTTTGGGAGAATCGTATGATTTTCTTCCTGAAAACCATTGGATTTCAAGAATTATACATACTTTTGCAGTCCATTTTTTCAATTTATTAACGTAGAAAAAACAGGTATTTATGCCAACGATTCAACAGTTAGTTAGAAAAGGAAGACAAAGTAAAGTAGACAAGAGCAAATCTCCGGCTTTGGATTCGTGTCCGCAGCGTCGTGGGGTATGCGTGCGTGTTTACACTACCACGCCCAAGAAGCCTAATTCAGCCATGCGTAAGGTGGCCAGGGTCAGGCTGACCAACGGTAAGGAAGTGAATGCCTATATTCCGGGAGAAGGACACAATCTTCAGGAGCACTCGATTGTGCTGGTACGCGGCGGCAGGGTGAAAGACCTTCCGGGTGTGCGTTACCATCTGGTTCGCGGAGCCCTGGATACCGCCGGTGTGGAAGGACGTCTGCAGCGCCGTTCCAAATATGGAGCCAAAAGGCCAAAAGCCGGGAAGGCCCCCGCTACTGCAGGTAAAAAGAAATAATTAACACCGTTCATTTAAGTTATTGCTAAGTGGTTTGGTTGAGTAAGCAGCTTCTCTTTCTTGTCTTCCGGGGAAGTGCTGAAGACACCGCCTGTGGGCAGCCAATTTAAATAACACTAAAAAGAAGTAAAATGAGAAAAACAAAACCAAAGAAGAGACATCTTCTTCCCGATCCCAAGTTCAATGACATTCTGGTAACCCGTTTTGTGAACGACCTGATGAAAGACGGGAAAAAGTCAGTGGCCTACACGATTTTTTATGATACCCTCGAACTGGTTGGCAAGAGGATGAAGAACGATGAGGTGGCGCCGCTGGATGTATGGAAAAAAGCCCTTGAAAACATTACTCCCCAGGTAGAAGTCAAGAGCCGCCGTGTAGGTGGAGCCAACTTCCAGGTGCCGATGGAGATCCGTAATGAGCGGAAGGTGGCCATCAGCATCAAGAACATGATTTTGTATGCCGGTAAGCGGTCGGGCAAGTCGATGGCCGACAAGCTTTCGGCCGAGATCGTGGCTGCCTTCAACCAGGAAGGGGGCGCCTACAAGAAAAAAGAAGATACCCACCGTATGGCGGAAGCCAACCGTGCTTTTGCCCATTTCAGATTTTAATGGCCGACTTCATCCCGGGTTATACCATATTATATAATGTAAAGCGAGCGGAATGGCTGTTCAGGATCTGAAATATACCAGGAATATAGGCATCATGGCGCATATTGATGCGGGGAAGACCACCACCTCGGAGCGTATCCTGTATTACACCGGTTTGACCCACCGTCTGGGTGAGGTGCATGACGGTGCCGCCACCATGGACTGGATGGAGCAGGAGCAGGAGAGGGGGATCACGATCACCTCGGCGGCGACCACGACCTTCTGGAAATATAAGGACGACAACTACAAGATCAACATCATTGACACGCCCGGGCACGTCGATTTTACGGTGGAAGTGGAACGGTCGCTGCGCATCCTTGACGGGGCGGTAGCGCTTTTCTGTGCCGTGGGAGGTGTCGAGGCCCAGTCGGAAACCGTCTGGAGACAGGCTGAAAAATACGGGGTTCCCCGTATTGCCTTTGTCAACAAGATGGACCGCCAGGGGGCTGATTTCTACAGGGTCTACCATGACATCCGCAATAAACTGAAAGCCAATCCCGTGCCCGTGGTCATCCCGATCGGGGCGGAAGAGAGCTTTGCGGGGGTGATTGACCTGATCAGGATGAAGGCGATCTACTACATCGAGGATGAGCTGCATGGCACCCGTTTCAATGAGGCTGAGATTCCCGGCGATTTGCTGGAGCAGGCCATGGAGTGGCGGGCCAAACTGGTGGAGGCGGCTGCAGAAAGTGATGATGAATTGCTGGAGCGTTTCTTCGAGGATGCCGACTCCATTACCGTGGAGGAGTTGCAGGCGGTGATCCGAAAGTCGACCATCAGCGGGATCATCATTCCGATGATGTGTGGTTCGGCCTTTAAGAACAAAGGGATCCAGCGCCTGCTCGACTCGGTGTGTGCTTACCTTCCCAGTCCGGTTGACATCGGAAATGTGGAAGGCAACGAACCGGGAGATCCTGAGAACAAGATCAGCCGGAAGCCTGATGAAAGCGAGCCCCTCACGGGACTGGCCTTTAAGATTGCCACCGATCCTTTTGTGGGTCGGCTTTGTTACATCAGGGTCTATTCGGGGAAGATCGAGGCGGGGCAGCAGGTGCTCAATTCGCGCACGGGAAAGCGGGAGCGGATTTCGAGGCTGTACCAGATGCATTCTAACAAGCAGAATCCCAAAGAGATGATTGGGGCCGGCGATATTTGTGCGGCTGTGGGCTTCAAGGATATCCGCACGGGCGATACCATTTGTGCCGTGGATCATCCCATTGAACTGGAGAGCATGATTTTTCCCGAGCCGGTGATTGGGATTGCCATTGAGCCGAGGTCGCAGGCCGATATTGACAAGCTGGCCAACGGGTTGGGCAAACTGGCCGAAGAAGATCCCACTTTCAGGGTGATGACCGATCCCGATTCGGGGCAGACCATCATCAGGGGGATGGGGGAACTTCACCTGGAGATCATCGTGGACCGGCTGCGGCGGGAGTTCAAGGTGGAATGCAACCAGGGGGCTCCCCAGGTGGCTTACAAGGAAGCGATCACCCGGCCGGTGGAACTCAGGGAAGTCTTCAAGAAGCAGACCGGGGGCCGCGGGAAATTCGCCGACATTATCGTGCGTATCGAGCCGGTGGAGCAGGGCGTAACGGGCCTGCAGTTTGTCGACAGTGTAAAGGGAGGCAACATTCCGCGGGAGTTCATTCCTGCGGTGGAGAAGGGCTTCAGGGAGTCGCTGGCCAACGGGCCACTGGCCGGGTACCCGGTTGACGGGTTGAAGGTGACCCTCCTCGACGGATCTTTCCACGCGGTCGACTCTGATCAGCTGGCGTTCGAGATTTGTGCCAAGCAGGCCTTCCGGAGTGCCACCCCCAAGGCGGGTCCCAAATTGCTGGAGCCCATCATGAAACTGGAGATTGTCACTCCTGATGAATACATGGGCGATATCATTGGTGACCTGAACCGGCGCCGGGGCAACGTGACCGGCATGGAATCCAAATCAGGGGCACGGGTCATCCATGCCCTGGTTCCTCTGTCAGAACAGTTCGGCTATGTGACGGTATTGAGGACGCTCTCCTCAGGCCGGGCGACCTCTTCGATGGAATTCAGCCATTATGAGGAAGTGCCGCGCAATCTGGCCGAAAAACTGCTTACCGATATCAAGGGAAAAACAGACTTATTAGCATAAAAATTAATCATTTTCTCATTATGAGTCAGAAAATCAGGATCAAACTGCAATCGTACGACCACAATCTTGTGGACAAGTCGGCTGAGAAGATCGTTAAGACGGTAAAGACCACCGGGGCAGTCGTAAGCGGGCCTATTCCGCTTCCCACCCACCGGAGGGTTTTCACCGTGTTGCGGTCGACCTTTGTGAACAAAAAATCAAGGGAACAGTTTCAGCTTTCTTCATACAAGAGACTGATCGACATTTACAGTTCAACGGCAAGAACCATCGATGCGCTGATGAAGCTTGAACTGCCCAGCGGCGTCGAGGTGGAAATCAAAGTGTGATAATTAAAAAAAAGTAGTCGTAAAATGGCTGGAATTATTGGAAAAAAAATCGGAATGACATCCGTATTCAGTGTTGAGGGGAAAAACATCCCATGCACTGTGATTGAAGCCGGTCCCTGTGTGGTTTCACAGGTGAAGACCGTGGAGAAAGACGGCTACCATGCGTTACAGCTCTCCTTCGATGAGAAGAAGGAAAAGAGCGCCAATAAGGCGGAGTTCGGGCATTTCAAGAAGGCCGGGACCACCCCCAAGCGCAAGGTAGTGGAGTTCAAGGACACCTTCAGGGAGCATTTTAACCTGGGTGATGTGATCAATGTGGAGATTTTCTCCGTCAATGACTATGTGGACGTGGAAGGGGTCTCCAAGGGGAAGGGATTTCAGGGTGTAGTGCGCCGGCATGGCTTCGGCGGTGTGGGTGACAGGACCCACGGACAGCACAACCGTCTGCGTGCCCCCGGATCGTTGGGTGCTTCTTCCTGGCCTTCCAGGGTCATGAAGGGGCTGCGTATGGCCGGCCGCATGGGCGGTGAAAGAATGACCATTGAGAATCTGCTGGTTCTGAAAGTCATCCCCGAGCAAAATTTGATTGTACTCAAGGGATCCGTCCCCGGTGCAAAGGGTTCTTACATTTCAATTCGTAAACAATGGAACTAAGCGTATTCAACATAGAAGGAAAGGAAACCGGAAGGAAAGTTACCCTGAGTGACGACATTTTCGGCATAGAGCCCAATGACCACGCCATTTACCTTGATGTCAAGCAGTATCTGGCGAACCAGCGTCAGGGCACGCACAAGAGCAAGGAGAGGGGCGAAGTGGCCGGCAGCACCAAGAAGATCAAGCGTCAGAAGGGCACCGGAACGGCCCGCGCAGGGATGATCACCTCGCCGACGATCGTCGGGGGAGGCCGTGCCTTCGGGCCGCGCCCCAGGAACTACAGTTTCAAGCTCAACAAAAAGGTGAAACTCCTGGCCCGCAAGTCAGCCCTGGCCCATAAAGCGCTGGATCAAGACATCGTGGTGGTGGAGAATTTCAGCCTCGATACTCCCAAAACCAAAATGATGGCGGCCATCTCCGAAAACCTGAAAATATCTGATAAAAAGTCACTTTTCGTGTTACCGGAAGAAAATAAAAGTATATATTTGTCCTCCAGAAATTTACAGGGTGTTTCGGTTGTAACTGCTTCTGAATTAACGACTTACCAGATCCTCAACACCAAAACTCTTGTGATTCTGGAAGGTTCGGTAGAGATAATCGAAGATGTATTCAAGCTTTAAGACCATAATACCATGGAAATTTTGATAAGACCGATAGTGACCGAGAAGATGACTGCCCAGGGAGAGCGTTACAACCGTTACGGTTTCATGGTGCAGCGCAGGGCCACGAAGCAGCAGATCAAGAAGGCTGTGGAGAGTCTCTATAATGTGTCGGTAGATTCCGTGAACACGATGGTTTGCGGCGGCAAAGTGAAGTCGAGGTTTACCAAGGCGGGAGCGATTACGGGAAGGACGCCTGTATACAAGAAGGCAATCGTGACGCTGGCCGAAGGGAATAGTATTGATTTTTACAGTAATATATAATTACAGAAATGGCAGTAAGGAAAATTAAACCAGTATCACCGGGTCAGCGGCACAAGGTTATCAGTGCCTTTGACGCCATTACTGCATCTACGCCTGAGAAATCATTGTTGGAGCCCCTGCGGAAGACTGGTGGTCGCAATAACCAGGGCCGCATGACGATGAGGTATATAGGTGGGGGACATAAGCGGAAATACCGGATCATTGATTTCAAGCGGAACAAGGACGGGGTATCTGCAGTTGTCGAGTCGATTCAGTACGATCCCAACCGTACCGCCAACATTGCGCTTCTGGTTTATGAAGACAATGAGAAGAGGTACATTCTGGCGCCCAACGGGTTGCGTGTGGGCCAGAAGCTGCTCAGCGGCAGCGGGATTGATCCTGAGATCGGGAATACCCTCCCTTTGGCAGAAATACCTCTTGGCACGCTGGTGCACAACATTGAGCTTCAGCCCGGACAGGGAGGTGTGATGGCGCGAAGTGCAGGAACGCATGCTCAGCTGACATCCCGCGAAGGCAGGTATGTCACTTTAAGATTGCCCTCCGGGGAGACGCGCATGGTGTTGACCACCTGCAGGGCTACCGTAGGGATTGTCGGAAACGGAGACCACAACCTCGAGAAATCGGGTAAGGCAGGTCGCAACCGCTGGATGGGTCGCCGTCCGCGCGTGCGTGGCGTGGCCATGAACCCGGTGGATCACCCGATGGGTGGAGGGGAAGGCCGTGCTTCAGGAGGACACCCGCGTTCCCGCAAGGGATTGCTGGCCAAGGGATACAAGACCCGGACCCCGAAGAAGGCCTCCAACAGGTATATCGTTGAACGTAGGAAGAAATAATTTTAAAGGAGAGAAAGATGAGTCGTTCATTAAAAAAAGGCCCATACATTGCTTTCAAGCTTGAGAAAAAAGTTCTGGCGATGAATGATGCCGGCAAGAAGTCGGTGGTCAAGACCTGGGCCAGGGCTTCCGTTATTTCCCCCGATTTTGTCGGGCATACCATTGCCGTCCACAACGGGAACAAGTTCATCCCTGTCTACGTGACGGAGAACATGGTGGGCCATCGTTTAGGAGAATTCGCACCTACCCGGACCTTCAGGGGTCACAGCGGCAACAGGAAATAAGGCCAAAGGTCAATTGTAATTAAAAAATTGAGTATCCATGGGTGCCAGAAAAAGAGAATCTGCTGAAAAGCGTAAAGAAGCGAAGAAACAACAATATTTTGCTGTTTTAAGGAATTGCCCGACCTCACCCCGGAAGATGCGGCTGGTAGCTGACATGATCCGTGGCATGGAGGTGAACAAGGCATTAGATGTTTTGAAGTTTTCGTCCAAGGAAGCGTCACAGAGGGTGGAGAAGCTGCTCATGTCGGCCATTGCCAACTGGCAGGCCAAGAACGAGGGGGTCCGTATTGAGGAGAATCCCCTGGTGGTCAGCCGCATCATGGTGGATTCAGGGCGGATTCTGAAACGGTTGCGGCCGGCTCCCCAGGGGCGTGCCCACCGCATCAGGAAACGTTCGAACCACGTGACCATTTTTGTGGACAGGAAAAACCAAGTTGTTGAAAACCTTAACTGATAGTAAATGGGACAGAAAGTAAATCCAATATCCAATCGTCTGGGATTCATCAAAGGATGGGATTCCAATTGGTTTGGCGGGGACAATTACGGGGATAAGCTGGTGGAAGACCAGAAGATCCGTGATTACCTGAATGCACGTCTGGCGAAAGCGAGTGTGTCGAAGATCATCATCGAGCGCACGCTGAAGCTTATCACCATTACCGTGCATACTTCCCGTCCGGGGATTATTATCGGTAAGGGAGGCCAGGAGGTGGACAAGTTGAAGGAGGAGCTGAAGAAGATCACCAGCAAGGAAGTCCAGATCAACATTTTCGAGATCAAGCGTCCGGAAATGGATGCCCGCATTGTGGCCAGCAACATTGCCCGCCAGATTGAAGGCAAGGTGGCGTACCGCCGTGCCGTGAAGATGGCCATCGCCTCGACGATGAGGATGGGAGCCGAAGGGATCAAGGTGTTGGTTTCAGGCCGTTTGAACGGGGCAGAGATGGCCCGTTCAGAGATGTACAAGGATGGTCGTACGCCGCTCCATACCCTGCGTGCCGATATTGACTATGCGCTGGGAGAGGCCCTGACGAAAACGGGACTGATCGGCGTGAAGGTCTGGATCTGCAAAGGGATGGTATATGGCGTCCCCGATCTTTCGCCCAATGCCAGCCCGAAACCGGGCCGCAACGGGGCACCGAAAGGCGGCGGAGGCAACCGGAAAAGAAGAAAATAGGGGATAACACGTTAGAATTAAAACGAGATGTTACAGCCAAAAAGAGTTAAATTCAGAAGAGTACAGAAGGGCAAGATGAAAGGGAATGCCCAGCGGGGGAACCAGCTGGCATTCGGTTCATTTGGAATCAAAGCCCTGGAGGAGGCATGGATCACCGGTCGTCAGATCGAGGCTGCCAGGGTCGCCGTTACCCGCCACATGCAGCGCCAGGGTCAGATCTGGATCAGGATCTTCCCCGATAAGCCGATCACCAAGAAACCTGCCGAAGTACGTATGGGTAAGGGTAAAGGGGCCCCCGAAGCTTTCGTGGCTCCCATCACCCCGGGCCGCATCATTATCGAAGCCGAGGGCGTTCCTTTCGAACTGGCCAAGGAGGCCCTTCGCCTGGCAGCGCAGAAACTGCCCATTACCACCAAGTTTGTCGTAAGACGTGATTATGTTGAATAAAACAATCCAAGGAGTATGAAAACGTCTGAAATAAAAGAGCTTACAAGCAAGGAGATATTGGAGCGTTTGCAAACCGAACAGGAGAACCTGGTTCGGCTGAGATTGAACCACAGCGTGTCGCCGCTCGACAATCCGATGAAGATCCGCGAATCGCGCAGGAACATTGCCAGGATGAAGACCATTCTTCGCAGCAGGGAAGTATAATTACACATTAATGCAGCAATGGAAGAGAATAAAGATAGAAATCTGAGGAAAGAGCGCATCGGGGTTGTGGTGAGCAACAAGATGGACAAAACCATCGTGGTGGCCGAAAAGAGGAAGTTCAAGCATCCTATTTACGGCAAGTTTGTGAACAAGACCACCAAGTTTTATGCGCATGATGACAACAACACCTGCAACATCGGTGACACAGTGCGGATCATGGAAACACGGCCGCTGAGCAAGAAGAAATGTTGGAGATTAGTGGAAATCATTGAAAGAGCCAAGTAATCATGATACAGCAGGAGACAAGATGTATAGTAGCAGATAACAGCGGGGCGAAGGAAGTACTTTGCATCCGTGTGCTGGGCGGTACGCGCAAGCGGTATGCCACCATTGGCGACACCATTGTGGTGGCGGTGAAGAGTGCCACGCCGGGTGCCGATGTCAAGAAGGGTGCCGTTTCCAAGGCCATCGTGGTGCGTACCAAGAAGGAGGTGCGCCGCAACGACGGATCCTATATCCGTTTTGACGACAATGCGGTTGTTCTGTTGAACAATGCCGGTGAAATGAGGGGTACCCGTATTTTCGGGCCTGTGGCGCGTGAACTGCGTGACCTCAACATGAAGATCATCTCGCTGGCCCCCGAAGTACTTTAATCCGTAAAACAGAAGACCATGCAGAAAAAGTTACATATCAGGAAAGGCGACATGGTAGTTGTCATTTCCGGAGATTACAAAGGAAGCAAAGGCCGGATATTGCAGGTGGACCGCAAGACCGACAGAGCGATCGTGGAAGGCGTGAATATGATCAAGAAGCATACCAAGCCCAACACCCAGTACCCTCAGGGAGGGATTATCGAGAAGGAAGCCCCCGTGCACATCTCCAACCTCATGCTGGTAGATCCCAAAACCGGAAAGCCCACCCGCATTGGCCGCAAGCTGAATGAGAGCGGTAAATTAGTTCGTTATTCCAAAAAATCTGGAGAGGAGATTAAGTAATGGCTTACACACCCACCCTTGAAAAGAAATACAAGGAAGAAATTATTCCTGCCCTGATGAAGGAATTCAGTTACAAATCAGTGATGCAGGTTCCCCGGCTGGAGAAGATAGTGCTTAACCAGGGTGTCGGTTCCACGATAGCCGACAAGAAGATCATTGAAATGGCCACCGAAGAGATGACCATGATCTCTGGTCAGAAAGCCGTCCAGACCAGGTCGAAAAAGGATATCTCCAACTTCAAACTGAGGAAGAAAATGCCCATTGGCGTGCGTGTCACATTGCGTCGCGACCACATGTACGAATTTCTTGACCGCCTGATCTCGGTGGCATTGCCCCGAATCCGCGACTTCCGCGGGATCGAAAGCAAGATGGATGGACAGGGGAACTATACCCTGGGCGTTCCCGAGCAGATCATTTTCCCCGAAATCAACATCGACAAGGTGAACAAGATCAACGGGATGAACATCACTTTTGTGACGACGGCCCGCAGCGATGAAGAGGGGTTTGCGTTGCTGAAGGAGTTAGGTTTACCATTCAAAAACGTCAAAAAGAACTAAGTTATGGCTAAAGAGTCGATGAAGGCACGCGAAGTCAAACGTGCAGCGCTGTATGCGAAGTACAAGGAGAAAAGGGACAGGCTCAAGGCCGAAGGGGATTTTATCGGGTTGCAGAAGCTGCCCCGGAATGCCTCCCGCGTGCGGTTGCACAACCGCTGCAAGCTGACCGGCCGTCCGAAAGGATACCTGCGCCAGTTTGGCATCAGCAGGATCAACTTCCGGGAGATGGCTTCAGAAGGTTTGATTCCCGGAGTGAAGAAAGCAAGTTGGTAACAGGTAAAAGAGTTGACAAAATGAGTAAAGTTACAGATCCGATAGCAGATTATCTGACCCGTTTACGGAACGCCATCAAGGCCAACCACAGGGTGGTCGATATTCCTGCGTCCAATATCAAGAAGGAAATCACCCGCATCCTGAAGGAGAAGGGGTATATCCTGAACTATAAGTTCGAGGATGACGTCCAGTTCCAGGGGAATATCAAGATTGCGCTGAAGTACCATCCTGAGACGAAGGTGTCGGCCATTAAGTCCCTGGAGAGGGTGAGCCGCCCGGGGCTCCGCAACTACTGCGATTCCGAGAACATTCCCAGGGTGCTCAACGGACTGGGGATTGCGATCATATCGACCTCCAGGGGAGTGATTACCGACAAGGAAGCGCGCGAGCTGAAAGTGGGCGGCGAAGTTTTGTGTTACGTTTATTAATAGGAGGAAGATCATGTCAAGGATAGGCAAATTACCCATAGAGATTCCTGCCGGCGTTCAGGTGACCATTGATGAGGACAACCTCATCACCGTGAAAGGGCCCCTGGGTACGCTTACGCAGCAGGTGAACAAGGCGATTACAATATCCCGCGAGGGGAATACCCTGCAGTTCACCCGTCCCGACGACCACAAAACCAACCGCTCCATGCACGGGTTATACCGTTCACTGGTGAACAACATGGTCACCGGGGTGACCAAGGGGTTTGAGGTGAAGTTGGAACTGGTGGGGGTAGGCTACCGTGTGGAACAGCTCCCCAACAACGTGTTGGACCTGGTGTTGGGGTATTCGCACCACACCTACCTTCAGCTGCCACCCGAGATCACCCTGGAAGCCAAGAGCGACAAACGCGCCAACCCGCTGATTACGCTCAAGTCGATTGACAAGCAGCTGATCGGCCAGGTGGCCGCCAAGATCAGGTCGTTCCGTGAGCCTGAACCTTACAAGGGCAAGGGTATTAAGTTTGTGGGCGAGCAGCTCAGACGCAAGGCTGGAAAAGCCGCTGGTGTTAAATAGTAAAATCTGAAGAATTATGTCTCTGACGAAGATAGAAAGACGTTACAGGATCAGGAAACGCATCCGGAAGATTGTGTCGGGCAGTGCCGACCGGCCGCGGATGAGTGTGTTCCGCAGCAACAAGCAGATCGGGGTCCAGCTGATTGACGATGTCCAGGGGGTAACCCTCATGGCGGTGTCCTCCCTGGCGAAGGAGATTGCCGGGGCAGCCGGAAATAAGACCGAGAAAGCAGGGATGGTCGGCAAATTGGTTGCCGAGAAGGCCCTGGCCGCCGGCATCACCGAGGTGGTGTTTGACCGCGGCGGGTATCTGTATCATGGTAGAGTAAAACAATTGGCCGATGCTGCCCGTGAAGGTGGCCTTAAATTCTAACGACTATGGCAGTGAATATCAGAAATATCAAGACAAGCGATCTGGAGCTGAAAGACAGGTTGGTGGCGATCAACCGTGTGACCAAGGTGACCAAAGGGGGGCGTACCTTCAGTTTTTCGGCCATTGTGGTGGTCGGGAATGAGAACGGGGTCGTCGGCTGGGGCCTGGGTAAAGCCAGTGAAGTGACGGCGGCCATTGCCAAGGGAGTGGATGCGGCCAAGAAGAATCTGGTGAAGGTGCCGGTGATCAAGGGGACGATACCCCACGAGCAGGAGGCCAAGTTTGGCGGTGCCAAGGTGCTGCTGCGCCCTGCCCGTTCCGGGACCGGAGTGAAGGCCGGGGGTGCTATGCGCGCCGTGCTGGAAAGCGTGGGCATCCGCGACATTCTGGCCAAGTCGCAGGGATCTTCCAACCCGCACAACCTGGTGAAGGCCACAATGGCTGCCCTGACGGAACTGAGAGACGCCTATGCCGTCGCCCAGCAGCGCGGTGTTACCATGGAAAAAGTATTTAAAGGATAAAACAGTTATGGCAAAGATTAGAATCACCCAGGTCAGGAGCGCCATTGGCACCACCAAACATCAGAAGGCTATCCTGGCGTCGCTCGGACTGCGCAGAAGGCAGCAGACCGTGGAGCATAACGATTCGCCCGAAATCATGGGCATGGTCGCAAAACTGAGACATTTGCTGACTGTTGAGGAAGTAAAATAATCTGGAAAACATTACTACTATGGATTTAAGCAAGATAAAACCGGCAGAAGGATCCACCGCAGTCAATAAAAGAGTGGGCAGAGGCCAGGGCTCAGGATGGGGCGGTACTTCCGCACGTGGTCACAAAGGGGCCAAATCCCGGTCGGGGTACTCCCGGAAAATCGGATTTGAAGGGGGTCAGATGCCCCTTCAGCGCGTGGTTCCCAAATCGGGATTTAAGAACCGCAACCGGATCGAATACAAGGCCATCAATATCGAGGTGCTGCAGCAGCTTTCCGAAAGGCTCACTTCCGGCGTCATCGACATTGAAACCCTGATCGGGGCCGGTGTCATTTCCAAGAACGACAAGGTGAAGGTTCTGGGCAACGGCACGCTGAGCGCCAAGCTCACCGTGAAAGCCCATGCTTTTTCGAAAAGCGCCAAAGAAGCGATAGAGAAAATGGAAGGAACAACTGAAATACTCTAAGCGGTAATGAAACGATTTATAGAAACTTTAAAGAATATCTATAAGATTGAGGATCTGCGGTCGAGGTTGGGCATTACCCTCTTCTTCCTGCTGATTTACCGTTTAGGGTCTTATGTTTCCCTGCCGGGGATTGACCCGGCACAGCTGGTAGCTCTTCAGAATCAGACCCAGGACGGGTTGCTGGGGCTGCTGGACATGTTTTCGGGAGGGGCCTTCTCCAACGCGTCGATTTTTGCGTTGGGGATCATGCCTTACATCTCGGCTTCGATTGTGATCCAGTTGTTGGGTATTGCCGTTCCCTACTTCCAGCGGTTGCAGAAGGAAGGGGAGTCGGGGCGCCGCAAGATCAACCAGATCACCAGGTATCTGACGGTGGCCATCCTGTTGTTTCAGGCACCGGCTTATCTGGCCAACCTGCGCTACCAGTTACCCGACACGGCTTTTGCCGGCGGCGGCGGAACACTCTTCACGCTGAGTTCCACCATCATCCTGACCGCGGGCTCCATGTTCGTCATGTGGCTTGGCGAGCGGATCACCGACAAGGGTATCGGAAACGGAATCTCTTTGATCATCATGATCGGCATCATTGCCCGTCTGCCTTTTGCGATCTTCGGTGAATTTGCCGCGCGCATCAGCCAGCAGGGGGGCGGACTGGTCATGTTTCTGGTTGAGTTTGTGCTGCTGTTCTTCGTCTTTGTGGGGACGATCCTGCTGGTGCAGGGAACCCGCAGGATTCCGGTGCAGTATGCCAAACGGATTGTCGGCAACAAACAGTATGGCGGCGTCAGGCAGTATATTCCCCTGAAGGTGAATGCCGCGGGAGTGATGCCCATCATTTTCGCCCAGGCCATTATGTTTGTGCCCATCACCCTGGCAGGTTTTGCCAGTTCTGAAAGCCTGGGCAAGTTCGCCTCGGCCTTTTCCAATCCCACAGGATTCTGGTACAATTTCATCCAGTTCCTCCTCGTGATTGCGTTTACCTATTTCTACACGGCCGTCACCGTCAACCCGGTGCAGATGGCTGAGGATATGAAGAAGAATGGTGGTTTTATCCCCGGTGTGAAACCCGGCAAGAAAACGGTCGAATTTCTCGACACGATCATGTCCAGAATCACCCTTCCCGGGTCCATTTTCCTGGGGATCGTCACCATCCTTCCTGCATTTGCCATGATTATCGGGATTAACACGCAGTTTGCCTATTTTTACGGTGGAACCTCGCTGTTGATTCTGGTAGGAGTTATTCTCGATACCCTGCAGCAGATTGAAAGCCATCTGCTTATGCGTCACTACGACGGTTTGATGAAATCGGGCCGTATCAAGGGACGTACAGGCGGCGGAGCATCGATGTACTGATCGGGGCCGGATTCTCCCGGCAGAAGGGCAGGAGCGATATGACCAATTACTTGACCATTTAAAAACAGGAAATCATTTATGGCAAAAACGCCATCCATAGAACAAGACGGTACGATAATCGAAGCTTTATCGAATGCGATGTTCAGGGTAGAACTGGAGAACGGGCATGTCATAACTGCACATATCTCCGGGAAGATGCGGATGCACTACATCAAGATTCTTCCCGGCGACAAAGTCAAGGTAGAGATGTCACCCTACGACCTGACCAAAGGGAGAATAACTTTCAGATATAAAAATTAAAGAGATTTGCATAATGAAAACGAGGACTTCCATAAAGAAACGCAGTGCAGACTGCAAGATTGTACGCAGGAAAGGGCGCCTGTATGTGATAAACAAAAAGAACCCCAAGTTTAAACAACGTCAAGGATAATAATAAAAAAACAACAAAGAGATTATGGCACGTTTAGTAGGTGTTGATATTCCAGATAATAAGCGGGGAGAGATTGCCCTTACCTACATTTATGGTATAGGCCGCAGTGCTTCCAATGCCATTCTGGCCAAAGCCGGGGTGGACAAGAACCTGAAGGTAAGCGAGTGGAACGATGAGCAGTTCGGTAATGTCCGCCAGGTGATTACCGAAGGGTACAAGGTAGAGGGCGAGCTTCGTTCCGAGGTACAGCTGAATATCAAGCGGCTGATGGATATCGGTTGTTACCGGGGCATCCGTCACCGCATTGGTTTACCTGTGCGCGGGCAGTCGACCAAGAACAATGCACGTACCCGGAAGGGAAAGAAGAAAACGGTTGCGAATAAGAAAAAAGCCACTAAATAAGTAATTCGGATATGGCAAAAAAGACTGGAACAAGCAAGAAAAGGGTAGTTGTGGTGGAACCCAACGGCATGGCCCATGTACACTCTTCTTTCAACAATATCATTGTGACGCTGACCAATATGAACGGGGAGGTGATCAGCTGGTCGTCGGCCGGGAAAAAGGGATTCAGGGGTTCGAAGAAGAACACGCCCTATGCTGCGCAGGTGGCTGCCGAGGAATGTGCCAAGACGGCGTTTGACCTGGGACTGCGGAAGGTGAAGGCTTATGTGAAGGGACCGGGGAATGGCCGGGAGTCGGCCATCAGGGCGATTTCCACCATCGGAATCCAGGTGACGGAGATTGTGGACGTAACCCCGCTTCCCCACAATGGATGCAGGCCTCCCAAAAGAAGACGTGTCTAATTTTAAAAACAACAGGTTATGGCAAGATACAGAGCAGCAAAATCAAGGATTGCGCGTAAATTCGGCGAGCCCATTTTCGGGCCTGACAAGGCTTTTGAACACAAGAACTACCCTCCGGGGATGCACGGGCTGAATGCCAAGAGGAGAAAGAAATCGGAGTATGGCTTACAGCTGAAGGAGAAGCAGAAGGCCAAATATACCTATGGGTTGCTGGAGCGTCAGTTCCGGGGGCTCTTCCAGAAAGCCGCCGCTTCAACCGGGAAGACTGGTGATGTGTTGCTGCAGTTGCTGGAGTCGCGGCTTGACAATGTGATTTTCCGCCTGGGATTGGCCAAATCGCGTGCAGGTGCCCGCCAGCTGGTGAGTCACCGTCATGTCATGGTCAACGGCGAGGTGGTCAATATTCCCTCCTTCCTGCTTAAACCGGGTGATTTGGTGGGGGTGCGTGAAAAATCGAAATCCCTGGAGATCATCAACGAATCGCTGGCATCCCGCAGACATTCCCGTTACGGATGGCTGGAATGGGACGAAACCCAGATGGCCGGAAAGTTCATCAGCCGCCCTGAAAGGGATGAAATTCCGGAGAATATCAAAGAACAGCTCATCGTCGAGTTGTATTCCAAATAATTTTATTACGTGAGGTAATTATGGCAATATTAGCGTTCCAAAAGCCTGACAAGGTTATCATGATTGAATCCGGCGAGCGGTACGGAAAGTTTGAATTCCGTCCCCTGGAGCCCGGGTATGGCATTACGATTGGTAATGCCCTGAGGAGGATCCTCCTCTCTTCCCTTGAAGGATATGCCATCACCACCATCAAGCTCGATGGGGTGGATCATGAGTTTTCCACCATCAAGGGAGTGATTGAGGATGTGACCGAGATCATTCTCAACCTGAAACAAATCCGGTTCAAGAAAGAGGGTGAAGATGTGGAATCTGAAAAGGTGAACATCACCATCGGAGGCCAGGAGGAGTTTACGGCAGGCGACATCAACAAGTTCATGACCGGTTTCAGGATTCTGAATCCCAAGCTGGTCATTTGCCGGATGGAACCTGATGTCAAGCTTCACCTGGAGATGACCATCAGCAAAGGGCGTGGTTACATCCCCGCTGCCGAGAACAAGCCGGCAGAGGCGGAATTCGGGGTGATTCCGATCGACTCGATTTACACGCCGATCACCAAGGTGAAATACACCGTGGAGAATTACCGTGTCGAGCAGAAAACCGACTACGAGAAGCTGGTCCTGGAGATCTCCACCGATGGCTCTGTCCAGCCCAAGGATGCCCTCAAGGAAGCTGCCAAAATCCTCATTTATCATTTCCTGCTGTTCTCTGACGAGAAGATCACCATCGACTCGGATGAGAAGTTTGCCAACGAGGAGTTTGACGAAGAGGTGCTTCATATGCGTCAGCTGCTGAAGACCAAACTGGTCGATCTGGATCTGTCGGTGAGGGCCCTCAACTGTCTGAAGGCTGCCGATGTCGAAACCCTCGGGGAACTGGTGCAGTACAACAGAACCGATCTGTTGAAATTCCGCAACTTCGGGAAGAAGTCGCTGACCGAGCTCGATGACCTGCTGCTGGGAATGGGCCTCAATTTCGGGATGGATATTGCTAAGTATAAATTAGACAAGGATTAAAGAGTAATGAGACACAATAAGAAATTCAATCATTTGGGCAGGAAGAGCGCTCACCGCCAGGCGATGCTTTCGAATATGGCCTCCTCACTGATTCTGCACAAGAGGATCACCACGACCACGGCCAAGGCCAAAGCGCTTAAGATTTATGTGGAGCCGTTGATCACCAAGTCGAAGGACGACACCACCCATGCCCGCCGTATCGTTTTCAGCTATCTTCAGAACAAGGAGGCGGTCACCGAGCTTTTCCGTGAAGTGTCGGGCAAGGTAGCCGACCGCCCGGGAGGGTACACCCGCATTTTACGCACGGGTAACCGTTTGGGTGACAATGCCGAGATGTGCATGATGGAGCTGGTGGATTTCAACGAAGCCATGCTGGCCGCCAAAGAGGAGAGCAGCAAAGGCCGGAAGAAACGGTCGCGCCGTGGTGGGAAAAAGAGCGAAGAGGCCGCTCCTGTAGCCGAAACTTCACGCTCGAAAAAGCAAGCTCCCGCGGCTCCGAAGGCAGAAGCACCTGCCGCCCCCAAGGCTGAGGAGAAACCGGCCGAAGAACCGGCAGCTGAGGCACCCGCTGAAGAAAAGGAATAAAGGGAACGCCCTGAAATATTGCAGAAGGCTGGCATTTGTCAGCCTTTTTTTATCTACTTTGCACTTGGGTAACCGATACGGAACATGGCATATAATGGATTGAGTGCGTTTGCGGAGCGGCTTGAAAGGGAGGGGGAACTGGTCAGGATTTCCGGGTTTGCTGATCCGGTGCTGGAGATCACCGAGATTACCGACCGCATGTCTAAGCTTCCCGGGGGCGGGAAGGCCCTTTTATTTGAACAAACGGGGAGTTCTTTTCCGCTGCTCATCAATGCCCTGGGGTCAGAGCGGCGGATGGCGCTGGCCTTCGGGCGGGGTTCCCTCGATGAGATCGGCGGGGAGATCGGTTCTCTTTTCAGGGAGCTGGCCGCGCCGAAAGCGGGGTGGTGGGAGAAACTGGCGATGTTGCCGCGGCTCAGGGATGTAGCCTCATGGATGCCCCGGAGGGTCAGGGGACGGGGGCGTTGCCAGGAGGTGGTCATGGAAACTCCCGATCTGGGGAGGTTGCCGGTGTTGCAATGCTGGCCTGCCGACGGAGGACGGTTCATCACGCTGCCGGCGGTGCATACCCTGGATCCCGAAACCGGGGCTCCCAACGCCGGCATGTACCGCATGCAGCTCTTTGGGCCGGCCATGACGGGCATGCACTGGCACCGCCATAAAACCGGCGCCCGCCATTTCGAGAAATACAAAACCCTGGGCCGCAGGATGCCCGTGACGGTGACCCTCGGGGGCGACCCCGCCTATATCTATGCGGCTACGGCCCCCATGCCCGAAAATATGGACGAGTATCTTCTGGCGGGCTTTCTCCGTAAAAAACAGGTCAGGCTCGTCAAGAGCCTTACCAATGAACTGTGGATCCCCGAAGATGCCGATTTTGTGATCGAAGGGTATGTAGATCCGGCGGAAGAGCTGGTTTGGGAAGGGCCCTTCGGTGACCATACCGGTTTTTACTCCCTGGCCGATTTCTATCCCCGTTTTCATGTCACCTGTATCACCCATCGCCGCGATGCGGTCTATCCGGCCACCATCGTGGGGGTGCCCCCCATGGAGGATGCCTGGATTGGCAAGGCTACCGGGCGGATCTTCACCGCCCCCATCAGGCTGACGATGATCCCCGAGCTGGATGATATGGAGCTCCCCTTTGCCGGTGTGGCCCATAACCTCTCACTGGTAACCATCCAAAAGCGTTATCCCGGACAGGCCGTGAAGGTGATGAATTCCCTGTGGGGGGCCGGACAGATGATGTTCAACAAGATTCTGGTGGTGGCCGACAGCGATGGTGGCCTGCAGGATCACCCCCGTATGGTGGATGCCTTTCTCCGCTGGTTTGACCCTGACCTTTCGCTCTATTTTTCCAGAGGGCCACTTGATGTTCTGGACCACTCCTCGCAGGTATGGGCTTATGGTTCCAAGGTGGGCATTGATTTGACGGCCCCCCTGCCGGGCGAGAGGCCTGATGCCGGCGAAGAGCCTCCAAGGGGGCAGCCGGTGTCAGCAGAGACCATCAGGGATGTGGATCCGGCGGTTTTCCGGGCGGTGGAGGGGGTGGCCGATGCGGCTACGCTCCCGGGGAGTGCCCTTAATTCTGGAGGAGAACCATTGCCGGTTTTGTTGCTGGCGGTGGACAAGCAGCCCGGCTATTCCCGGGGAAAGCTCACCGGTATGCTTGCAGCAGTGCCTGAAACGGCCGCTTTCAGGGTCGTCCTGCTCTTTGACCGGGGAGCCCCGCTTGATGACCTCTTCACCCTGGTGTGGCTCCTGGGCGGCAACCTGGAACCCCACCGCGACATCGTGGTGGTTCCGGTTTCAGGAGGCCCGAAAGTCGTGGTGGCCGACGCCACCATCAAGACCGCGGAACATGATCATTTTGGCAGGGAGTGGCCCAATATCGTCACCATGGACGATGCCACCATTGCCCGCGTCGACGTGCTTTGGTCCACGCTGGGGCTGGGTGAACTCCTCCCCAGTCCGTCACTGAAGTTCAAGCCGCTGGTAAGAGGGATGGGGGCGGTCAGGGAACCCTGAGGACCTGGCCATTTTCAGTTTTCCAACCGGTTACAACATTTCGGGAGAAAGGGCAAGCAGGGCAATGATTTTTTCCAGTCCTTTTGCATCTTCCCGGTCAAAGGCCCCTTTATCCCTGCTGTCTATGTCGAGCACTCCGGTGATGACGCCACGGGCATCACGCACGGGCACCACGATTTCGGAGTTGCTGCGGGAGTCGCAGGCGATATGCCCGGGGAAGAGGTGGACATCCTCCACAACGATGGTTTCTCCCCTCTCAATGGCTGCCCAGCAAACACCCCTGCCTTTTTCCAGGACCTGGCAGGCCACCGGTCCCTGGTAGCACCTGACCACCAGCTCTCCCTCCCGCAGCATGTAAAAACCTGTCCAGAAAAAATAGTCGAGTTTATGGTGCAGCACTGCGGCGATGGTGGCCATTCTCGCATCGGCATCGGGGCTCTTCTTGAGCAACGCCCGCAGCTGATCGTAAATCCGGCTGTACCGGCCCTGTTTTTTCGTTGATTCCATCCGTTCTCCTCTTTTTTGAATATAAAACCGTCGTTTCCCCGGCCAATGCAAGTCTGCGGTTCCGGCAGTGCGAAAATGGTAAAAATTCCGGGGTAAACCTCAGGGTGGAACCATTTATGGAAAAGATCGGAGTGGGTTTCGGGACTCCTTCATGAAGTGAGGGTTCAAACTTCCGGGAAAGTTGTACTTTTGTCGACCATAACACAGGAGATAAAAAGATTATGGCACAGACACCATCCATCCCCAAGGGGACGCGTGATTTTCTGCCTGCGGAAACCGCCCGGAGGAATTATATTTTCGACACGATCAGGGAAGTTTTTCATCGTTATGGATTCCAGCAGGTGGAGACGCCGGCCATGGAGAACCTCTCCACATTGCTGGGGAAGTACGGTGACGAGGGGGATAAGCTACTTTTCAGGATCCTCAATTCGGGTGATTTTCTGGCGGGGGTTCCCGGAGATCAGCTGGCCACGCGAGATTCGGCGGCGGTGGTCAGGTCGGTGGCCGACAAGGGTTTGCGTTACGATCTGACGGTTCCCTTTGCCCGGTTCATTGTGCAGCACCGCAATGATCTGGTATTTCCTTTCAGGAGGTACCAGATACAGCCGGTATGGCGTGCCGACCGGCCCCAGAAGGGGCGATACCGGGAGTTTTACCAGTGCGACTGCGACATGATCGGCAGCGACAGTCTTTTGAATGAAGCCGAGCTGGTCGGCATCATCGATGAGGTTTTTAGGCAGCTGGGGCTTCGCACGGTGGTGAAGATCAACAACCGGAAGGTGCTGGCGGGCATTGCGGAGGTGATCGGCCAGCCGCAGCGGATCACCGACATCACGGTAGCCATTGATAAGATGGAAAAGATCGGGTTGGAGAAGGTCAGGGAAGAGCTGGCGGAGAAGGGAATTCCCGTGGAGGCTCTGGCGCGGCTTGAGCCGTTGCTGATGCTCAGCGGCGATACCGGGTCCAAGTTGTTACAGCTCAGGGAAATACTGGCTGATTCCCCGGCCGGAATGAAGGGGATCGCCGAACTGGAGACCCTTTTCGGTTATCTGGAGGGATTCGGGTTGCAGACGGCTACGGAACTGGATCTGACACTGGCCCGGGGGCTCCACTATTATACGGGGGCCATTTTTGAGGTGAAGTCGCTCGATGAGCAGATTGGGAGCATATGCGGTGGCGGCCGTTACGACGACCTTGCCGGAATCTTCGGCATGCCCGGGGTTTCAGGGGTGGGCGTCTCCTTCGGAGCCGAACGCATCTACGACGTCCTCACCCGGCTCGATCTCTTTCCTCCCCACACCGGGGAAACCACCCAGCTCTTTTTTGTCAATTTCGGATCCCGCGAGGAGGCGTATATCCTTCCAGTGCTGGCCCGTGCCCGGCAAAACGGCCTCAGGGCAGAGATCTACCCCGACCATGACAAGATGAAAAAACAGTTGAATTATGCCCACCGGAAGGGGATTCCGTGGGTAGCCCTGGCCGGGGAATCGGAGATGGCTGAGGGAAAGGTCACCCTGAAAAACATGGTCACGGGTGACCAGACACTGGTTACCCCCGAAGAACTGATAAAAATCGTAGGCGGAGCGGGAATTAATAGCGAGCTTTAGCCCAAAAGCGGTGTGATGAAGCAAATGGTACATCAGATTTCTCCTGCTCCCCTCACTTTTGAGGTGATCGAAGAGATATTTTCGCGGAACAGCCGGCTGGAGTTGTCAGCCGAATCGGTAGCGCTGATAGAGAAGAGCAAGGCCTATCTCGACCGGAAGATCAGGGAGGCGGATGGGCCTCTCTACGGGATAACGACGGGTTTCGGGGCGTTGTGTGACATCACGGTGTCGAAGAGTGACCTGAGCAAGCTGCAGGAGAACCTGGTGTTGTCGCATGCCTGCAATGTAGGGCCGGAGGTTCCCCATGAGGTGGTACGGTTGATGCTGTTGTTGAAAGCGCATGCCCTGGCCCGTGGGAATTCGGCCGTACAGTTGCGCACGGTGCAGATGATTCTTGATCTGTTCAACCACGGCATCATTCCGGTGGTATGCGAGCAGGGATCGCTGGGAGCCAGCGGAGACCTGGCGCCGTTGGCCATGCTCTTTTTGCCGTTGCTGGGGCGTGGCGAGGTATACTACCAGGGGGTGAAGCGGCATGCCTGTGAAGTGCTGGCGGAACTGGAATGGGAACCGCTCCAGCTGGAGGCCAAGGAAGGGCTGGCCTTGCTCAACGGCACCCAGTTCATGAGCGCTCACGCCGTTTATACCCTGTTGAAGGCCTTCCGGCTGATCAAGCTCTCTGACATCATCGGGGCCCTGTCGCTCGATGCCTTTGACGGGCTGATCGAGCCTTTTCTGGAGAATATCCAGCTGATCAGGCCGCATCCCGGGCAGGCCCAGACCGCCTCCAATTTCAGGTATTTGCTTACGGGCAGTGAGATCATGGCCCGCCCCAAGAAACATATTCAGGATCCTTACTCTTTCAGGTGCATCCCCCAGGTACACGGCGCTGTTAAAGATGCCGTCAGGTATGTTTCGGGGGTGGTCGAGGTGGAAATCAACTCGGTGACCGACAATCCCACGGTTTTTCCCGATGAGGACAAGATCGTGTCGGGGGGTAATTTTCATGGGGAGCCGCTGGCCCTGAGCCTTGATTTTCTGGCTATTGCCCTGTCGGAGCTGGGCAGTATTTCGGAGCGACGCACCTACCGGTTGATTTCCGGGGAGCGGGGGTTGCCCGAATTTCTGGTGGCCAATCCGGGGCTGAATTCGGGGTTTATGATACCGCAGTATGCGGCGGCCTCCATCGTGAGCCAGAACAAACAGCTGTGTACGCCGGCATCGGTCGATTCCATTCCCTCTTCGAACGAGCAGGAGGATCATGTGAGCATGGGGGCCAATGCCGCCACCAAGGCGCTGAAGGTAGCAGGGAATGTGCTGAAGATTCTGGCCATTGAGCTCTACAATGCGGCCCAGGCCGCGGAATTCCGCCGGCCCCTGCACACATCGCCCGTATTGGAGGACTTCATGGCCCAATACAGGACCCGCGTGGCCTTTGTGAAGGAGGATACCCTGATGTATGAGGGGATCAATGAAACCATTGCCTTTCTGGAAAACGGCCGGTTCGTGATCTGAATCTGGCCTGGTAATGGATTTCCGGCGCGTTTAATTCTCAGCGTTTAAACCGGGGCCTGCAGGTGTGTGCGTATCGTCCGCGGGGGTGATCAGGTAGGAGCAGTACCGGTCATGGCCACACCGGCCACAGCCCCGAAGGAGCCGTTATTATTCCCTTCTGCGGCGGTACTGGTCGAACATGTGTACCCTGAACTGGTTCTCAGCACGGTATAACAGGAGCACCTTCTGGGGCGGAAGAATCTTCAGGAATTTCTCATTGTATTGGCCGGCGTTTTCGGCCTCTTTCCTGAAGGAAGCGGCAATCTCCCTGGTGATGCTGATGACCTCCTGGTCGGAGAGGGTGGCGTTTTCATCCCTGGTTTTCATTTCCAGTTCCCTGCGTTTGAACTGGAGTTCCATTCTTTCTTTTTCGAACTGGTTGTAAACCGGCCAGAACTCCTGGGCTTCCCTGGGAGTAAGGTTCATTTTTTCGGTCAGGAAGGCGATCTTCTGGCTTTTGAACTTCTCAAAGTCGGGTCCTCCCTCTTTCTGGGCGGTGCTGGCCATGGAGAGAAGGAGAAACAGGGGCAGAAGGGTGGTAACTACCTTGTTCATTTGGGTTGCTTTTGTTGTTTTTCGTTGATTTCCATGAAGATTTCCAGGTCGCTGTAATTGGCGGCCAGGTAGGTTTCCAGGAGTTCGTCGTCGGGGGATTCGTTTTTGGCGTTGCCTTCGAGCAGATTGAGGAAGGTATGGTCGTCGACATGTTCGACCAGGTTGATGATTTTTTCCTCATCGGTATGGGTGTTGTGGGTAGCCAGGGGCTGATCCTTGGTGATGAGCCTGGTGGGCCAGTAAACGATCAGGAAGACGGCTGCGAATGCGGCGGCCAGTCCGATGATCGGTTTAGGATAGTCGGCCAGCCGCAATTTTTTGGCGGGTTCAGGTGCAGTCTCCCGTTCCAGGGCGGCCTGCATCCTGGCCGGGAAGTCGTCAAAATAGTGACGCGGAACCCTGAAGGGAAGCTCCCTGGGGGCTCCGGGGATCTCCCTGGTTTCCCTGCTTCCGGAATGGTCATCTGTGAATTCCATGTTCTTCATACTATCCATTGACTTTATGGGATCGAAAAAGTTTAATTTCAGTGATTAATCGGTGCCGGTCAGAAAATCTTCCACCTTTCTGGCGGCGTGGTGGTAGGAAGCTTTAAGCGCCCCCACGGAGGTGTCGAGGATTTCAGACATCTGCTGGTAAGGCACTTCATCGAAATAGCGCATGTTGAAGACCAGGCGTTGCTTTTCGGGGAGGGTGAGGATGGCCTGCTGAAGTTTTTTCTGGATGGCGGTTCCCTCATAATAGTCGTCGGCTTCGAGCCTGTTCTTCAGGGTATCGCTCATGTCGTCCATGGAGACCAGGGTGTGGCGCTTGCGGGCGTTGATAAAAGTAATGGACTCGTTGGTGGCGATACGGTAAAGCCAGGTGAACAGGGAGGACTCCTCCCTGAACTGGCCCAGGTTTTTCCAAACTTTCAGAAAGGTGTTCTGCAGGACGTCATCGGCATCGTCATGGTGCAGGACGATTTTGCGGATATGCCAGTAGAGCCTCTCCTGATACCGGGTCACCAGTTCCTGAAAGGCAGCGTGGCGTTCCTTTTCAGAACGGAGCCTGACCGTTAATTCCTGGTCGGAATTCTGCATACGCTGTTTCAGACTAAGACAGAAAGAGGGCTTAAAGGTTTAATACCGGTTCAAATTCTGAAGGTAAGTCCCTCGGACAGCAGCCGGTCGTAGTTTTCGCGGTCGAAACGGTAAAGACGGGCCGCGCGGTGGGGTACATTCTCCTGTTTTTCTCCTGTTGCCAGGAGGAAATCCATTTTCTGGATTTTCTTCCTGAAGTTGCGGATATCCAATTTCTCCCCGAGAATCACTTCGTACATGGTCTGAAGCTCGGTCAGGGTGAACTTTTCAGGCAGGAGATGAAATCCGACGGGGTGGTACTGGACATTCTCGCGCAGGTGGTCCAGGGCTGCCCTGATAATCTCCTCATGGTCGAAACAGAGGGAAGGGAGCCTGTTGATGTGAAACCATTGCATCTTACGCGTCAGTGAGGATTTCTGGATGTTATGGTACCTGGGATTTATCAGGGCATAGTATCCTACGGTGATGACCCTGTAATAGGGCACCCTCCTGCTGTTGCCGAACGTGCGGAACTGCTTCAGATAGACGTTGGTGAGCCCGGTGCTGCCGGTGGTGATCTCCTGGGCAAAGGCGTCCAGATCTGACTCATCGGGGGCATGCGCACCAATCAATCCCCAGGTGGACTCGGTTTGCAGACTGGGATGGGTCTCATATAATACCCGTACCTGTTCGTAGTCTTCATTTTCCCTGAGGGTTTGCATCAGGAGTTTCGGATCGGCCTGCCACAGCAGAACATTTAGTTTTTCACCGTCAAAACCAAAGATCACACAGTCGACAGAAATGTTTCGTAAAAGCATGGACAGTTTTGTTGAATTTAGTCATGTTAAAGGTAGTCAGTTTTAGTTATTGTCATTATACAATAAGGAAAAATTTCACATTCCGCAGGGAGAATTTTTTTTTTATACTTTTGTGTTCTTATTCATATTCATAAACAGAACACTAAGCATGAAGAAATTAATGTTATTCGCAGCCTTACTGGGGGTGTTATTCGGATGTACGAAACCTGAAGGGTATCAGGTGGAAGTGGCTTTGAACGGAGCCAGCGGGAAGGTATTTCTGGAGCAGCGCAGGGATGGCAATTTTGTACCGGTCGACACTGCGGAGGTGGTTGATGGGGTAGCTGTTTTGAAGGGAAAGGTGGAATTTCCTGACATGTATTATCTTTCGGTGGAAGGATCCAACCAGAAGGGGATACTTTTTGTGGAGAATGTGGTGATGAAAGTCACCGGGAGTGTGGATTCGCTGCGGTTCATCAAGGTGAGTGGTTCGCCTGTGAATGACGAGTACCAGGTGATCAGGGAGGAGCTGGACCAGGACAACAAGGCTGGTATGGCCAAATACCAGGAGTACCAGCAGGCCTTGCAGTCGGGCGACACCGTGAATGCTTCCCGGTTGATGGAAGAGGTGAAAGCCATTTTTGACGGCCAGGAGCAGAAGCTGGTTGGTTTTGTGAAGAACAACAAGTCGTCGTGGGTGACGCCTCTTTTCCTGACGCAGGTGCAGCAGAGCATGGAGGTGGAGGCTTTGGACTCCCTGGTGAACGGATTGGATCCCAAGTTGTCGGTGGTTCCGGCAGTGGTGGACATGAAGGAGCGGATTGCCAAGCTCAAGAGGGTGGCTGTTGGTCAGACGGCTCCCGATTTTACCCAGAATGACCCTGAGGGGAATCCCGTGAAGTTGTCGGAGGTGTATGCGAAGAACGCGTATACCCTGATTGATTTTTGGGCGGCCTGGTGCGGACCCTGCCGGCAGGAGAATCCCAACGTGGTGGCGGTCTACAACGATTACAAGTCCAAGGGTTTCGGTGTTTTTGGTGTTTCGCTGGACCAGGACCGTGAGCGCTGGCTAAAGGCCATCGAAGACGATAAGCTGGACTGGCCGCATGTTTCCGACCTGAAATACTGGCAGAATGAAGCGGCGTCTCTTTACGGCGTAAATGCGATTCCGGCCAATTTTCTGGTTGACCGGAACGGAACCATCATTGCCCGCAACCTGCGGGAGCAGGCCCTTCGTGACAAGGTAGCCGAATTGCTGCCCTGATGGGGGGCGTACAAAAAAGGCTGTCCGTTTTGCCGGGCAGCCTTTTTTTGTGGCACGTTTTAATCTTAAACAGATCGTAGACCATGGAAGAACTGACTCTAACCACCCCTGCGCTTCTCTTCTCGGCGATATCGCTGATTCTGCTGGCCTATACCAACCGGTTTCTGGCTTATGCCTCGGTGGTCAGGAGCCTTCATGCCCAGTTCAAGAGCGATCGCAACAGCCTTCTGCTCGGGCAGATCAACAACCTGCGCAAACGGCTTAATCTCACCCGGTCGATGCAGATTCTGGGCATCTCCAGCCTTCTGCTCTGTGTCCTCTGCATGTTTCTGATCTATGTGGATTACCAGACCTTGGCGGAGGTGATTTTCGGGGTGGCTTTGCTGTTGCTGATAGCCTCCCTGGCCTTGTCGGTGCGTGAAATCCAGATTTCGGTCAGGGCTCTTGATCTGCATCTGAGTGACATGGAGGAGGTGCTTTGAGTTACACGGGGGAAATTTCGGCCTTGCTGACCGCCCTTTTCTGGACGGTGACCAGTCTTTCGTTTGAGGCTGCCGGTAAGCGTGTGGGGTCTCTGCAGGTCAACCTGATCAGGCTGGTGATTGCTTTTTTCATTTATGCGGTGTATCTGAAGATCACCCGGGGGATGTTTTTGCCCGTGGATGCAGGTGCCGAACGGTGGTTGTGGCTTTCCCTGTCGGGCCTGGTGGGATTTGTGATTGGTGATTTACTTCTTTTCCAGGCATTTGTGGTGGTGGGGGCCCGAATTTCCATGCTGATCATGTCGTTGTCGCCACCGGTGACGGCCCTGATCAGCTGGCTGATGCTTGGGGAGGTCCTCTCGCCCATGAACTGGCTGGGGATGGCCGTGACCCTGACCGGGATTTCCCTGGTGGTTCTCAAGCGGGAGAAAGGGAGCGGCATGGCTCTGCGCAAGATCACCACGGCCTACTCCCTGAAGGGGGTTCTTCTGGCATTCGGGGGAGCCGTGGGACAGGCGGCGGGGCTGGTGCTCAGCAAGAAGGGAATGGGGAGCTACGATGCCTTTGCCTCCTCGCAAATCAGGGTCATTACCGGCATGGCCGGTTTCCTGCTGATCATTCTGGCCATGCGCAGATGGCCCCGGGTGGTCAGGGCCGTAAAAAATAAACCCGCTATGGGATTCATCTCCCTGGGCTCCCTTTTCGGTCCCTTCCTGGGGGTCTCCTTCTCCCTGCTGGCCGTCCAGCATACCCGCGCCGGCATCGCCGCCACCATCATGGCCATTGTTCCGGTGCTGATCATCCCCCCGGCGGTCCTCATTTTCAGGGAGCGCGTCAACTGGAAGGAAATCACCGGCGCCGTGATTACCGTGGCCGGCGTCATGCTCTTTTTCCTATAGCTTTTTTTTTATGTTATTGACGTGGGAAGGCGTATTTTTCCTTATTTTTGATTAAACTAAATTCTACATTCATGGATGCCAAGACAAAAGCGATTGTGGCGCACCTTACCCCCATCGGATGGATCATTGCGCTGGTGATCAACATGGGCCAGAAGGAAGAGATGGCCAGTTACTATATCAGGTAGACCCTGGGGCTGTATCTGGCCAGTTTTGCCCTGGGAATTCTCAATTCGATTCCGGTACTGGGGTGGATCATCTGGGCTGTCGGAGGGATCATCGTTTTCGTATTCTGGCTGATGAGCCTGATATGGTCCATTTCGGGAGAGATGAAGCCCGTGCCATGGGTAGGCCAGCTCTTCCAGGATTGGTTTAAATCGCTCTGACCGGGGCGTTGCCTTTTCCGGCCGTATCAAGAGTCATAGAGCGCTCTTTTGTTCAGGTATGCCTGCCCGGGGTGTACATGCCGGAAATTTGCGGGTTTGTAAAACCGGTTGTGACTTCAGATGTGAATTTCCTCCCCGCCATTTCTGAGGGGAGTTGTCATCCCCGTTGGGGGAAGAGAACAGATTAGCTTTCCCCGGAAGTCATGTTCCGCCGGAGTTGGAGTATTTTCTCAATTTGCTATTTTTGCCTGATGCAGAATAAAATGAAAACCCACGATAAGGCCAGGCTGTGGAGTCATCTGGCGGGGTACGTATTGATTGCGGTATTTATTACCATTGGATTTTTTATAGCGCCCAAAGGTCAGGAGGCCTTTCTGGAGTATCTGAAGGAAGACGGGTTGGTGGAGAATCTGACGACCCTGTTTTTACTGGGGGGTTCCGGGGTGGCGGTATATCGTGCCCTGCAGTCGCGCCGGTCGGGGCAGCGATGGGCCGTGGTTACCTGGGGCGTCCTGGCGTTTCTTTTCTTTTTTGCTGCCGGGGAGGAAATCAGCTGGGGACAACGCATTTTCAACATAGAAACGCCCGGATATTTCATGGAGAAAAACCTGCAGAAAGAGACCAACCTGCATAATCTGATGATTGGGAACATCAAGGTGAATAAGTTGATTTTCTCACAGTTGCTGACGGTGGCACTGGTATTTTACCTGGTTTTTCTCAGGTTATTGGTGAAGAAAAGCGGTTTTTTTCACCGGTTGGTGACCCTTACCGGGGTGCCCTTGCCTTCCTGGGACCATGTTCTTGTATTGTTGCTGAGTTCGGTCCTTATCTCGCAGTATCATCTTCTCAAGGAGGGAGAATTGCGGGAGTTGGCCTTTGCCGTGGTGTTTTTCCTGATTTTTCTGTTTCCGGTCAGGCCTGGTGTGCGCCAGGGCGGGGATGTCATCTCTTCCGGCGGAAAAGAAAACTGATCAACCGGTTCAACAGCCCATTTCTGTCAGATGAGTGCGGCGGCATCCACGTCGAGGTACCAGGTGAGCTGGCCGTCGATGGGTTCGATATAGTAAGCGGGCAGTTTCTGTGCCGCTTTTTTGTTGTTCATGATTTCGGAGATGCGTGGGCTTTTGGCGGTACCGGTGACCAGGACGAAAATCCTGCGGGCGTGGTTGATGGAATTTCCGGTGAGGGTAATTCTTTTCTGGCCGGTAATAGGATGTGAGGCCACGGCACAGGGGGCGTTGCTTTTCATGAGGTGGAGTTCACCGGGGAAGATGGAGGCCACATGGCCGTCGTCGCCCATGCCCAGGAGGACCAGGTCAAAGACCGGGAATCCCTCACGGTGGGGGACCAGGGCAGCCATTTCGCGGGTGTAGCGAAGGGCTTCTTCCTCAGGGGGGGCTTCTCCGTTGATGCGGTGGATCTGTAAGGGATTCACCGGAACCTGGGAGAGCATCCGTTCTGAGGCCATCCTGAAATTGCTTTCCATCGAGTCAGGTTCCACGCACCGTTCATCGCCCCACCAGAAGTGCAGTCTTTCCCAGTGTGTTTTGTCCCTGAATTTGCCTGCGAGGATCTCATAGAGCAGGGCAGGGGTGGATCCTCCCGAAAGGGCGATATGGAGGGGGTGGGTTCCTTCCTGCTGGGAGATGGCGGCGATCTGGCGGGCTGCCTTTTTGGAGAGTTTGGCTGGGGTGTCGTAGATTTTCACTTCCACATCTTTTTCCATGGTAGGCTGGTATTTAATTGACCAGGAGGTCGTTGTTTACAGTTTGCAACAGGTGGTTCTGATGGTTACAGTTCGCAATAGGTGCCGTCGTCGGTGAGGTTTTTACAGGGGAAGCGCCAGGGGCCTTCCTCCATGAGGTCGTCGGCGGCCTGGGGGCCCCAGGTTCCGGCGGGGTAGCCATACACCGGAATGTGGGGGTTGTTTTCCCAGGCGTCGAGGATGGGCTGCACGAATTTCCAGGCTTCTTCGACGGCATCGCCGCGGGAGAAGAGGGTGGCGTCACCCTGCATGCAGTCGAGCAGGAGCCTTTCATAGGCTGAAGGCAGGGTGATTCCTGCCAGGTCGGAATAGTGAAAATCCATGTTGACGGTTTTCACATGAAAGCCGGCCCCGGGCTCTTTCATTCCCATTTTCAGGAGAATGCCCTCATCGGGCTGTATGCGGATCACCAGCTGGTTGCTGACCGGCTGGTAGCCGGGGATGCCTGAGAAGAGGTGGTGGGGCACATGCCGGAAGTGGACCACCGCCTCGGTGACACGGGCGGGCAGTTTTTTCCCGGTACGCAGGTAAAAGGGGACTCCTGCCCAGCGCCAGTTGTCGATGTAAAATTTGAGGGCGGCATAGGTTTCGGTGCGGGAGGAGGGATTCACGCCTTTTTCTTCGCGGTAGCCGGCGATTTTTTCTCCCCTGATGAGGGAGGAGAGGTACTGTCCTCTGATGGCCATGGTGGCGGTTTCCTCTTCGCGAAGGGGGCGCAGGGCCTGGAATACCTTAAGGGTTTCATTGCGGATGGCATCGGCGCCCAGGACCGCCGGGGGTTCCATGGCGATAAAGCCGGTGAGCTGGAGGAGGTGGTTCTGGATCATGTCGCGCAGGGCCCCCGACTGGTCGTAATACCCGCCGCGCCCTTCGACCCCCAGGGTTTCGGCGGAAGTGACCTCCACATGGTGAATGAAATTGCGGTTCCACAGGGGCTCGAAGATGCCGTTGGAAAACCGGGTGACCAGCATATTCTGAACGGTTTCCTTGCCGAGGTAATGGTCGATGCGGAAAATCTGGTCTTCATCGAAATAGTGAAGGAGGTTCACGTTGAGCTCGCGGGCGCTGTGTAGGCTGGTTCCGAAGGGTTTTTCAACGATAAGGCGCCGGAATCCCCGGTCACTGCGGGAAAGCCCTGCAGCATGCAGCCGCGCAGGGATGATCCCGTAAAGGGAAGGGGGTGTCGACAGGTAAAAGATGAGATTGCCTCCCGTTTGTTTTTCTTGGCCGAGGTCGGCCAGCCGCTTGCGCAGGAGATGGTAATCCTCTTCTTTTTCGGGATCGAAGGGGAGGTAATGCAACATCTTGGAAAAGAGGTTGGTTTTTTCTGTGCCGGGAAGGAATGTGCGCATGTTTTCCCGGAACTCCTCATCGGAGAAAGGGGTGCGGCTGGCTCCCACCACGGCAAACCCTGCCGGGAGCAGCTCTTTGACATAAAGGTCGTAGAGTGCGGGGATCAGCTTCCGCCGGGTGAGGTCGCCCGACGCCCCGAATATGACGAGCAAATGAGGATCAGCTTTTTTCATAATCACCTGAATTATCCTGGGTGCCGGGTGAGTCTGGCTTCCCGGAGTTGTAAACACACCAGGTGACCACATTGTTTCCGGAAAAGAGGAAACGGAGGGGCACAGTATGCTGTGACTGGTTTTTAGAGAAGGACGCGGTGGTGGTTCCCGTCATGGTCAGGGGTGTGGGGGGAATATGGAGTTGTGAGCGGAAGTCGGCGCCGGGCTGGTCCATCATTTTATATAGGGATTCCTTGGCGCTCCAGCAGAAGATCTGGGCTTTACGGGGGTCGGGGGTGTGGGTGGTCCAATCCAGTTCATGATCGGAGAGGAAACGGGGGGCGATGGATTCGACGTGGCGGGTGGTTTCTTCGGTGTCGATGCCTGCCGGGAAAGGGGAGAGGATGGCGGCGGCCAGGGATGCCGAATGGGAAAGGCTGATATGGCGTGTGTCACCGGGCAGGAAGGGTTTTCCTGTGTGTGCATAGGCCATGTCGGGGATCTCTCCCAGCAGGGCATGAAGCAGCAGCCGGGTGGCTGCAAACTCTCTGCGTTGTTTTTCACTGCGCAGATGCGGGGGAAGGGCAAACCCCGGGCGGGCAGCCTGCAGGAGTTGGCGCCATTCCTCTTCCTGTTCCGAGAGGAGCCAGACCCCCAGGGCGTATTCTTCAGTTATGATGGTTTGCAGCAGTGGCATTACAGCGTAATTTACGAAAAATCCGTCACGACGTTGCAAGGAGGGCTTCCGGAAGTCAGGGTAGCCATTCCAGGGTCTCCATCAGCCTGACGGCATCGGCTTCCAGGAAGGCAATAACGGGTTGCAGGGAGTCGATGTTGGGAGTGGCCCTGATGTAAAGGGAGCCCCTCAGGAAATGACGGCTGCTGTCGGTCAGGTAAAACTGGAGGGGGGAAGCGGCATTCCCCCTGATGTAATAAATGGTTCCGAAGACGCGGGCGGCGGGATGGGTGAAACTCTGCTCCTCGATGGCGCTGGCCTTAACGGTATGGTCATAGGCCATGCGGCGTGATTCTTCGGTATAGGTTCCCAGGTTGTGGTGGACTTGTTTGTAGCTGAGGTGGATTTCCGCCTTATGGCCGGGAATGCGGATATTGGCCCACCCGGGTTCTGCCCCCTGACTGCTGTCGCGGCGCATGGAGGCGTAATGGGGGATTTCGAAGCGGTAAGGGTATCCCGGGGCGGAGGGGAGATATTTTTTTTCCGGAAAGGCGATGCGGAAATAGCCGTAGGGTTTGGGCACCGGTTGTTCGCGGCAGGAAACCAGCCATAACAGGAGTGCCAGGGCCGTAACCACCACTGCGAGGGACCCTGCCCCCCCGGCTCCGCTACCTGCTCCCCCGGCTCCGCTACCTGCTTCCCTGGCTCCGCTACCTGCTTCCCCGGCTTTGCTCTCTGCCCCTCCTTTTTGCTTATTCCTGAACTCCATGCCGTATTATAACAATTCGGTCCTGATCTGCCGGATCCTCCGGTTAGTGACCGATTCTATCGTGAACCGGAATTGGCCGTACTCGATATTTTCATGTAACGTGGGAATGTCCCCTTTTATTTCAAGGATCAATCCGGCCAGGGTATCGGCTTCTCCCCGTACCTCATGAAAAATATCCTTGTCGCAGCCCACGGTGTCGCAGAATTGCTCCAGAAGGGTTTTCCCGTCGAAGAGGAATTTTTTGTCGCCCAGACGGGTGTAAAAAGTTTCATCTTCGTCGAATTCGTCGGCAATGTCGCCCACAATCTCCTCGAGCACGTCTTCGAGGGTGACGATCCCCGATGAGCCGCCATATTCATCGACTACGATGGCCATATGGATTTTGTTTTTCTGGAATTCTTCGAGAAGGTCTTTGACCTTTTTGGTTTCAGGCACAAAGAAGGGGGGCCTCAGGAGGTTCTGCCACTGGAATTCTTCTCCCTTTTCGGTATAGGGGAGAAGATCCTTGATATAGAGGATGCCCCTGACCTGGTCGAACGATTCGGAGTAGACGGGGATGCGGGAGTAGCCTGAGGTGTTAATGATTTCCAGGACGGCAGTGAAGGATGATTTGATGTCAATGGAGACGACATCGACCCTGGGGACCATGATTTCGTCGGCGGTTTTGTTGCCGAAGTTGACGATGCCCCTGAGGATCTCCTTTTCCTCGGTGATGTCGTTTCCGGAGGTAAGTTCGAGGGCCTGGGAGATTTCGTCAACGGAGATGTTCTTCTGGTTCTTCCTTGATTTTTGTTCAGCGCTGTAGGAAGAGCGTTGCAACAGGTAAGTGAGGGGTGTAAGGATTTTTCCCATGAGGGCAAGGGGGTAGGCCATCAGGCTGGCGACCTGCACGGGGTAATGGTGGCCGATGATTTTTGGGAGGACTACCCCGGAAAGAAGAATGACCAGGGAGATGAGAATGACCAAGAGCACGAGCATTCCTGCAGAGGGAAGCCCGGGAAGGAGAGTGGGGATGGCCAGCCTGACGATCAGCATGATGATGATCACGTTGATCAGCAGGTTCAGGACCACGATGGTGGAGCGCAGCTGGCCCGGATTTCTGAGGTTATCGCGGATTTTCCGGTGTTTCACCGCATCGGGGATTCCTGCTTTCTCTCTTCCGGCAAGGATGGCGTACCCGGTTGCGGCGGCGCTGACCAGGGCGGAGAGGCCCAGCAGGAGGAGGATAATCCCCAGGGTCCATTCCGGATGGGTGAGCAAACGGGCATTGGTCTCCAGGGCAGGGAGGGGTGCCTGGGCCATGCTGTCCGGGGGTGTGGCCAGGAGAGCCAGCGGAGTGAATGTCAGAAGGAGGGGTTTCATTCAGAAGGGCAAATCGTCGTCTCCGCCTTCGGTGGGGAAGTCGGGATCTTCAGCCACGGGAGGCTTGAATTCGGTTTTTGCGGGGGTTTCCCCGGGGGCCCCACCCTGGTTGTCGCGGCTGCCCAGGAGTTTCATCACGTCGCCGAAGATTTCGGTGACGTATTTTTTCTGGCCTTCCTTGTCCTCATAGGATCGGGTGCGGATACGCCCCTCGATATAGAGTTGTTTTCCTTTTTTGACATATTTCTCGGCGACCTCGGCCAGGCCCCGCCAGAGGACGATGTTATGCCACTCGGTGGTGGTGACTCTTTCTCCGTTTTTGGCGGTATAGGTTTCCGAGGTGGCCAGGGTAAAGGTAGCCACGGCCACTCCCGAGTCGAGATGCCTGATTTCGGGATCACGCCCGACGTTTCCGACTAAGATGACTTTGTTGATTGACATATCAGATCACATTAAGGTAATTATTCTTCATTGCGGCATCCCGAGTTCAGCGGCTGGTGAGGCCTGCTTCTGCCAGGTAATCCCTGATCAGGGCCGGAAATGCAAATTTATGAATTTCTTTCCGGTTTATGATCATTCGGTGGCCATCGATTACCAGAGGGCTGGTTTGGATTCTGACGAAGCGGGCGATGATCCGGCGGTGGGTCAGTTCATGGGTACGGGTATTGCTGATTCCGGTGATCTGGCAGGGGCGCGATCCGCAGAGGCTCAGGAGAAGGGGGTTGTTCAGGAGTTCGGTGTCGCTGAGAGGGTGGTCGGTTTCGAGGAGGGGGAGCTGGTAGAGGTTTTTCCAGATGTCGTTATGGCTTCGTTTTTCGATGGTCAGGTGGAGGCCGTCTTCAATGAGGTAAAAATGGAAGAAGCGCAGTTTACGGGCAGGTTTTCTTTTTTTAAGGGGCAGGGCGGAGGTCATATGGTGGTGGTAGGCGAAGCAGGAGGAGAGGAGGGGGCATATGGGGCAGTTGGGGTTGCGGGGGGTACAGCAGAGGGCTCCGAATTCCATGAGGGCCTGGTTGTGGAGGCCGGGGTGTTCGGTATTGAGGAGCAGTGAGGCCAGGCGGTTGATTTCCGCGGCGCCCTCGCGGGCGTCGACGGGGAGGGTCACCCCATGGTACCGGGCAAGGACACGGGTGACATTGCCGTCGGTCACGGCCCGGGCTTCCCCGGAAGCAATGGAAGCCACAGCCGCCGCGGTATAATCGCCCGTCCCTTGGAGCGTCAGAAGGGTCTCATAATCCCCGGGAAAGACCCCTCCCAGTTCATTAACGACCCTTTTTGCCGCGGCATGCATGTTCCGGGCACGGGAATAATATCCCAACCCCTCCCACATCTTCAGGAGTTCATCTTCGGGAGCCTCCGCCAACGCCTTCACCTCCGGAAACCGTTCCACAAAGCGAAAATAGTAGGGCAGACCCTGCCTCACCTGCGTCTGCTGCAGAATCACCTCCGAAACCCAGATCAGATAAGGATCCCGGGTTTCCCTCCAGGGAAGATCACGCCGGTTCACCTCATACCATTGACGGAGGATGTCTGAAAAATGGGCCATTTTTTTTGGTAACAATCAGTAAAAAAAGAGGAAAGCAAAAATAAATTTTTCCCAAAGGATATTTTCTTTTAAATAATTTATATTTTTGCACACCGGTTTAGACTTATTAAATTGTTGAAAATTAAATATTTTAAGAAATGACAAAGGCTGATATCGTTAATGAAGTTTCTAAAAACACAGGAATCGAGAAATTAACTGTGCAGAAAGCAGTGGAAGCTTTCATGGAAACTGTGAAAGATTCGTTGGTAGATGGTAAGAACGTATACCTTCGCGGATTTGGAAGTTTTGTGGTGAAGAGGAGAGCTGAGAAGACTGCCCGGAATATTAGCAAGAATACGACCATCATTATTCCGTCGCACAACATTCCTTCATTCAAACCGGCAAAAACGTTTGTTTCGAAAGTTAAGAACCAGGTAAAATAAGAGGTTATGCCCAGCGGAAAGAAAAGAAAAAGACATAAGATGGCTACGCACAAGCGTAAAAAAAGACTCCGGAAGAACAGGCATAAGAAGAAAAAGTAGCAGTTTGAACTGAGTTTTGGTAAAGCAGATTAAACCTAAAGTAATTCATTCACTTTAGGTTTAATCTCTTTTATACGACACGAGGACCGTCTTTTACAAATTTCATAAATAACAGGTTGTGAGTAGCGATTTAATTATTGATGTCTCTCCATCCGAAATTGTTATTGCCTTACTTGAAAATAAGAGACTGGTTGAATTAGGCCGTGAGAAGAGCGGAGCCAAGTTTGCCGTAGGGGATATTTATCTGGGGAAGGTCAAGAAGATCATGCCCAGTTTGAATGCTGCGTTCATAGATGTGGGATATGAGAAGGATGCCTTCTTGCATTATCTGGATCTGGGGCCGCAGTTTTCTACGTTGAACAAGTTTCTGCGGTTGGTTTCCTCGCGGAAGAACAAAATTACCTCTATTTCCCGGATACAGTCGGAGCCTGATATCAACAAGGAGGGTTCGATAGGAGAGCAGCTGAAGGTAGGCCAGAAGATACTGGTTCAGATTGCCAAGGAGCCCATTTCTACGAAGGGGCCCCGGTTGACGTCGGAGATTTCGATTGCCGGGCGTAATCTGGTGTTGATGCCTTTCAGTGACAAGGTGTCGGTTTCGCAGAAGATCAGGTCGAATGAGGAGAAGATCAGGTTAAAGACGCTGGTGCAGAGCATCAGGCCCCGGAAGTACGGGGTGATTGTGCGTACGGCCGCAGAGGAGAAGCAGGTGGCGGAGCTTGACCAGGAGATCCGTCGGTTGGTAGAGAAGTGGGAGTCGGCGATTGTGAAGCTGGGGCGGATGAACAATCCCGGGTTGGTGCTTGGGGAGATGGATCGTGCCACGGCCCTGCTGCGTGATATTTATCATCCCAATTTCAGCAACATCATTGTTAACGATCCGGGGGTAGCCGAGGAGATTGCCCTCTACCTGGAGTCCATTGATCCTGACAAAAAGAAGATTGTCAAGTTGTTCAAAGGGCGGCAGCCTGTTTTTGAGCATTACGGGATAGAGAAGCAGATCAAGACCTCCTTTGGGAAGACGGTTTCCTTCCGGAACGGGGCCTATCTGATCATTGAGCATACCGAGGCATTTCATGTGATCGACGTGAACAGCGGGAACCGGGCCAAGAGCGGCATGGACCAGGAGGCCAGTGCCCTGGATGTCAATCTGGCGGCATGTGAGGAGATCGCCCGGCAGTTGCGTTTGCGCGATATGGGAGGGATCATTGTGATTGACTTCATTGACATGAACCAGCCGGCCAACCGGCATAAGGTTTATGAATTCATGAAAGAGATCATGGCGGGGGACCGCACCAAGCACAACATACTGCCTCTGAGTAAGTTTTGTTTGATGCAGATTACCCGTCAGCGGGTCAGGCCTGAGGAACATATTGAAACCGCAGAGGTGTGCCCGGTGTGCAAGGGGAGCGGGAAAGTGGTTCCCACGCTCTTGATAGCCGATGAGATACACAGCAAGGTCGGGTATATCTTCAGGGACCTCAATAAGCGGAAGCTCACGGTCAGCGTCCATCCCTACCTGGCCGCCTATCTGACCAACGGTTGGCGTTCCCCGCGCAACAAGTGGTTCCTGAAATACTACAAGTGGGTGAAGGTGACCGCCAATCCGGCACTGCCCCTGACCGAATACCGCTTTATCGATGAGAGCAAGGAGGAGATCATCCTCTGACCATCTCTTCTGCTGAGCATCCCTCCTGCCCGTCTCATGCCGTGAAGCATGCAGGTCTGAAATCTGTTCAGGCCGTGAAACATTTTGCGGTTTGTTTGTTATTAGCTAGTAAAAACGATTATACCCAACGATAAGGATGAGACGACTGATATTTGTACTGACTTTTTTTCTGGCTCTGGGGGCCGGTGCCCAGGTGATAGAGCCCATCAAGTGGAATTTCAGCAGTTCGAATGACGGGCAGAATGCCGAGCTGGTTTTCATGGCGGTCATGGAAAAGGGATGGCATCTTTACGACACGTACCTCCCTGAGGGGGGTCCCATTGCCACTTCTTTCGTGTTTGAAGACACCACCCTGTTTACCCGGGAGGGAGCGTTGCTGGCGTTCCCGGAACCTGTGGAGACTTTTGATCCCACGTTTCAGATGAATCTGCGTTATTTCAGTGATACCGCGGTTTTCAGGCAGAAGGTGGTGTTGGGGGAGGGAGTCACCCAGATCAAAGGATATGTGGAATTCATGGGTTGTGACGACGAGCAGTGTTTGCCGCCGGCGGAAGTGCCGTTTATATTCACATTCAGTCAGACCGGAACAGCGGCGGCTGCCGCAGAAGGGGCTGGGGTTCCTCTGGCCGCGGATGGCGGAAGCGGGAACAGCCTCTGGGTGTTTATCCTGATTTCATTGTTGGCGGGGTTGGCGGCCATACTCACGCCGTGTGTTTTCCCGATGATTCCCATGACGGTCTCCTTTTTCATGAGGGGCAGTGAAAACCGGGGCAAGGCCATCCGCAGCGCCCTCTTTTTCGGATTGTCGATAGTGGCCATTTTTACCCTGCTGGGGGCTCTGTTCTCTTTCGGCATTTTCGGTCCCAATGTGGGAAGCCTGCTGAGCACGCACTGGATTCCCAACCTGTTGTTTTTCATTCTTTTCTTCATTTTTGCCCTTTCCTTTTTCGGGCTCTTTGAGATTGTGTTGCCCAGCAGCCTGGTCAATAAAACCGATGCGAAGGCAGATCAGGGGGGTATTGTGGGGGCATTTTTCATGGCGCTGACCACCGTGATTGTCTCTTTTTCATGTACGGGGCCCTTTATCGGAGCTTTGATCATCGAGGCGGTGCAGGGGGGCGGTATGCGGCCCCTGCTGGGCATGTTCTTTTTCGGGCTCGCCTTTGCCACCCCGTTCACCCTGCTGGCCATCTTCCCGTCGGCGCTGAGCAAACTTCCCAAGTCGGGGGGATGGATGAACGTGGTCAAAGTGGTTTTTGCCTTTATACTGCTGGCGTTCGGACTGAAGTTCCTGAGCAACATTGATCAGGTATACGGATTTGGCCTCCTGTCGCGTGATCTTTACCTGGCCATCTGGATTGTTCTTTTCTTCCTGCTGGGGCTCTATTTTCTGGGAAAGATCAAATTTTCACACGACAGTGACCTGCCTTATCTGGGGGTAGGCCGGTTGTTTCTGGCTATAGCCGCATTTACCTTTGTGGTATATCTATTTACCGGGCTTTTGGGATCGCCGTTGAAGCCGATTTCGGCGTTGCTGCCGCCGGCTACAGTGACGGCAGCTCCTGTGGCAGGCGTGACCTCCCCGGGTGCGACCGTGCCACAACCCTTGTGCGGGCCCGCAAAGTATGCCGATAAACTTCACCTCCCCCAAGGATTGAACGGGTATTTCGATTATGAGCAGGGAGTGGCCTGCGCCAAAGAACAGGGGAAACCGCTCTTCCTGGTTTTTAAGGGGCACGCCTGTGCCAATTGCAAAAAAATGGAAAATTCGGTGTGGACTGATTCTGAGGTGCTTCGTATGCTTTCTGAAAAGTATGTGGTCGTGGCCTTATATACCGATGACCGGACGACCCTGCCCGAAGCGGAGTGGAAGAGTGACGCTGAAGGGAAAACCCTCAGGACGATGGGAAAAGTCAACCTGGACCTTCAGATCAGGAAATACAATACCAACAGCATTCCCTTTCACGTGGTCATAGAGCCTGACGGCACAGAGCACCAGTTGGCGGTGACCTTTGATGCGGACGAGTTCAGAGATTTTATCAGAAAGGGCGTGGAATAATTCCCGTTCAGGCATATCTGAGAAAAGGGCTGTTCCCGGGGCGGGGGCGGCCCTTTTACATTAAGGGGCAGGGAAACGCATTTTTTGGGTGATCTCCCAGAGGACGATCCCGGCGCTCACCGACACATTGAAGGAGTGTTTGGTGCCATACTGGGGGATTTCAATGGCTCCGTCGCACAGGTCGACGACCGTCTGTTGGACGCCTTTCACCTCATTTCCGAAGATAAGGGCTATTTTGTCACCGGGTTGGGGGAGAAATGCGGGGAGGGGGATGCTCTCTTCGACTTGTTCGACGGCGTACACGCGGTATCCGAGCGTATGGAGGTGGCTAACCACATCGGAGGCGTGGGTGGCATATTCCCAGGCGACCACTTTTTCGGCGTCGAGTGCGGTTTTATGGATTTCCTTATCGGGAGGGGTGGCGGTAATTCCGCAAAGCCAGATTTTTTCGATCAGAAGGGCATCGGCCGTACGGAAAACGGATCCCGTATTGTGGCAGCTCCGGATATTGTCGAGGATAACCGTCACGGGCAGTTTGGGGATATCGGGGTATTCTTGAGCGGAAAGGCGGTTAAGTTCCGCCATGGTGCGTTTTCTCATACGTTTAAATGCCATATAAAGTTGAGGCGGGTGGCTGATGGTGGCAGGGCAAAGGGTGGGGTGCCATGGCAGGGGCTGGATGACAGGGTTTTTCAAAAATTCGTTCTGCGTACCGGGAGGGTCATGCAGCGGGCGCCGCCGCCGCCGCGGGCCAGTTCAGAGCCGGCGATGGTGACCACGCATCTTTTGTAATCATGGGGAGATTTGACGCCTTTCATGACTTCCCTGGCGGTGATGATTTCGAAGCCATAGCGGTTCAGTTCATTCATGGTATGGATATTCCGGGCGTAGCCGATGACTTTTCCGGGGGCAAAGGCGAAGAAGTTGGCGCCGCTGTGCCATTGTTCTCTCTCCTGGATCCAGGGATCGGAGTTGCCGCCGCAGGCAATGGGTTCCAGATCCATTCGCAGCTTTTTAAGGGCCGCCAGGATGTTGGGTTCATGTTCAATTTTACGGACCTTCCCATTGGCGGTTTCAATATGGATGGTTTTGTACCGGTTCAGTTCGAACACGATGGGTTCGTACACCATGCAGGCATCCTTGTCAAGGAAGGTGAAGATCATATCGAGGTGGATAAAGGATTCCGGGGAGCGGGGGAGTTCCTGGACGATGACATGGCGGGTTTCGCGGGTGGTTTCACAGATCCTCCGGAGGAAGAAGTCGATGCCCTGGGTGGAGGTGCGGGTGCCGGTACCGATGACGAAGGTATCTTCGCGGGCTACGAGGAAGTCGCCTCCCTCCATGGTGGCCACACCCTTCGAGGAGGCAGGTGATTCCTGGGTAACGGGGTTCCAGGGGGCCATGCCGAAGAGGGGATGATGGGTGAATATGGCTTCCATGATAAGGGATTCCCGTTCGCGGACCCTGTTGGCCATTCTGCCGGTCATCACCTTGTCGTTGACAGCCATGGCGATGTCGCGGGTGAAAAAAAGGTTATGGAGGGGCTTGAGGAGATAGCGTTCCTGGCTCAGGAACCGGGTGAGGTTGTCCTTGACCAGGGGCACCCCCTCAATGAGCTGTCCCGCCAGTTGTTCCGCAGGAAGCTCCGTGAGGATTTCCGCGGCCTGGCAGATCTCCTCATTGCAACAGATGCGCCTGACCAGATTCTCCCTGACTTCAGGGAGTCCCAGGATGCCGGTAAGCAGGTCGCGGATTTCAAAGGTCCGGGAGAGCTTTTCCAGGACACCCTTGAGTTGTTCGTACTCTTCGGAAGCGACCGAGAGGTTGAGGATGTCGCTGTAAAGGGCTCTTTCCGCATTGGCGGGGGTCATGTTTTCCACTTCCGGCCCGGGCCTGTGGAGAATTACCGCCTCCAGAGGTCCGGTTTCTGAGCTTACCTGTATTTTGACGGATTCTGTCATGGCCTGGTTTTTGAGACAGCGGCAAAGATACAAACTTTGGCAGAGGGATAATGAAGTGATGGAGATTTCGTTTTACCTTTGCATGACAAACGGAGGATGTGAGAAAACCAATTCTGATACTGATTTTCCTGGTACTGGGAGTGGCTGGAGTGGTGGCCCAGGTGGTGGATACGAGCCGTGTGGGCGTAGGTTATGTCATTGGGAATGATACAGTGATCCACCGGGAGATCAGGGAAGTGTGGGTTTATCCGCGGCGTGAGTTCAGGAATGCCCGGTTTGAAAGGCAATATTACAGGTTAATTCAGCGTGTGAAGAAGGTGTATCCGTATGCGCTGAGAGCGAGTGAATTGCTGGATCAATACGAGCCTGAGTACATTAAGCTGAAAACCGACAGGGAGAAGCGCAGGCTGATTGGCAAGGTGGAAGACCAACTGATGGCCCGTTACAAGGAGGAGTTCAAGAAAATGAGCATCAGTGACGGGAGGGTGCTGATTAAGTTGATTGACCGGCAGACGGGCCGTACCGGTTACGACATCATCAAGGAGTTCAGGGGAGGGTTTCAGGCCGCATTCTGGCAGGGCATTGCCCGGTTGTTCCGGAATAACCTGAAAGATGAGTACGATCCCTACGGTGAAGATCTTCTTATTGAGGAGATCGTGGTGCTGGTGGAGCGGGGGTGGCTATGAGACGGACTTTTATTGCCATTCCTGTGGAAGCTGCGGCGCCCCTGAGGCAGTTGACGGAGCAGCTGAAGGTGCAATTCCGGGGAGAGGCTTTCAGTTGGGTGGATCCCGCCAATTTTCATGTGACGGTTCGTTTTCTGGGGGATACGGACGAGGGGATGATCCTTCCCATTGCTGCAGCGATGCGGGCGGCATGCCTTGAAGCACGTGCCTGGCCAGGGACAGTCCGGGGGCTGGATTATTTCTCCTTCAAGGGAACCCCTTCGGTTTTGTTTGCCCGTATAGGAGGTTGGGAGGGTGCTCTGCGGCTGGCGACCACGTTAGACCGTGAACTGGAGGGACTGGGATTTCCGCCCGGCGATCACCCTTTCAAGGCTCATCTCGCCCTGGCCCGAATCAGGAACCTGCACGATAAAAAACGGTTTAAAGAGGTGATCACTCCTCTGCGGGAAAAAGAGTTCCAGGAGGCAGAGGCCTCCCGGATCATTCATTACGAGAGTATTCTCGGGCCTCAGGGCCCCCTCTACAAAGCTATAACCGTGATCCATCTGAGCGGGGGAGCTCCCACCTGAGCCACCTGAGTGAAATACCCGCTTCTTTTGCCCCCTGAGGGGAGTTTTTTTCCTCCGGTTTCAGGAGAACTTTAATGATACTGTCATTTTTTTGAAACATTCTTGTAACACTGGTCCCTCACCTTTGCAGAGGAATTTCAGGAGCAGTTGTTATGATATTTTTTACAAAAACAGGAAAAGGTTATACCCGCCATACTCATCCGAACAATCATATTCAGGCCGGTATAAGATCTTTTCTCATCCCCGGCGCACATCAGATCCCGGTGTGGCGTAAATGGGTCATTTCCGTTCTGCTCCTGGTTTCCCTGTCTGCCCTGCAAGAGGTGCGGGCGGGGAACATCAGGGGAACGGTGCGGGATGGCAAGACCGGGGAGACTTTGGTGGGGGCGCAGTTGTTGATCCAGGGGACTACGCGGGGGACGATCACCGATTTTGACGGCAACTTCACCCTTACCGATGTTGCCCAAGGGAGTTACAACCTGGTGGTGGCCTTCATTTCCTATGAAAATCAGATCATCAGGGTGGAGGTTCCGGAAGCCGGTGATGTCGTGCTGCTCATAGCTCTTTTGCCTGTCTCCATCGATGTGGGGGAGGTGAAGGTGGTGGCCAGGAAGCGAAACAATACGGAGGTGGCCCTTATGAATACCCTGAAGTCGGGAAGTTTGATTGTCAGTGGGATCACGGCGCAGCAGATTTCGAAGAGCCAGGACAAGGATGCGGCAGAAGTGGTGCGTCGTGTTCCGGGGATCACGATCACCGATGGCCGGTTTGTGGTGGTGCGCGGACTGGAGGAGCGGTACAATTCGGTGATGCTGAACAATGCCACGGCACCCAGTTTTGAGGCCGACAAGCGGGCGTTTTCGTTTGATGCCATCCCCAGCGGATTGATTGACAACATCCTGATTTATAAGAATCCGGCCCCTGAGCTGCCAGCCGATTTTGCCGGGGCGGCGATCAATATCCAGACCAGGAATGTGGCCGACGAAAACAGCTTCAGCCTTTCATACGGTGCCAAATACAACGAAGGGGCGACTTTCAGGGAAGATTTCCTCACCCATACGGGAAGCAAGACCGACTGGCTGGGGTGGGATGACGGATCCAGGGCCTTACCAGCCGGAGTACCCTCTCCACAGGCCTTTGCCCTCCTTTACGACTGGCCCGATGCGGCCACGTATCTCGACCGGACTGGTAAGATCAATACCATTTCGGCACTTTTCCCCAACAACTGGGAGGTGTCGGCGAAAGCTCCCCTTCCCGACCAGAACTTTTCGCTCTCTTTTCTGCGCAGGTTCCTGATCGGAAAGGTCTCGGTGGGCAACATGACCTCCCTGAATTACGGATCTTCGACCAGTTACACCACCAACCAGCGGGTCGAATACCAGAATTATGACGAAAACCTAGGGACGATGATCCGCAATTTCGATTTTACCGACCGGCAGGCCAAATCGGAGCACAAAACCGGGGTCATCCAGAACTTCAATATCCTGTATGGGAGAAACCAGAAGCTGGAATTCCGGAATTTCCTGAATCAGATGGGGTCGCTATCCACAACCCAGCGTGACGGCATCAATTTTTATAATGTAGAGACCTTGCGGATGTTCGACCTGAAATATGAAAGCCGGCTGGTTTATTCGGGTCAGTTGGCAGGCGAACAGACCTTCAACAAGGAGCGCACCCGGATCAACTGGCTGCTGGGGTACGGAACTACCAACAAAAACCAGCCCGACAACCGCCGGTTAACGCAGGTGCAAATCACCGATGAAGCCAGTGAGCGGTATAACCAGTATTACCTGCGGATCCAGAATGTTCCCAACCCGTATTTGTCAGGACGGCTCTGGATCGACATGGATGAAAGGATCAAGGATGGTAAGCTGGATGTGACCCACCTGATGAACCTTCCCTTTTCAGAAACACCGTGGCAGTTGAAAGCAGGCGGATTTTTTGAAAAGAAAGCCCGTTCGCTCCATTCCCGGCTCGTAGGGGTGGTCGCCGTGCGGAATGTACCTGATATTCTTTTTAATCCTGTAAAGGAGATCATGGATCCTGAGAATTTCTGGTTTGACCAGACTGCACCCTATACGCAGCACGGACTTTCATACCGTGATAATTCACGGGCCAAGGACAGCTATGATGCGACCGATATCCTGACAGCGGGGTATGCAGCGCTCTCCATACCGCTGACTCCTGCAATCAACCTCTACGGGGGTGTCCGCCTGGAAAACTGGAACCGGGAGATTACCCACTTCTTCGAGCCGCGGGAAGATGCCGACAAAACACCTATCCGGAGGGATACCCTCGATCTATTCCCGTCGGTGAACCTCACCTGGAACATCAATACGTCAAACCTGGTGAGGCTTTCTTATGGGAAAACCGTTAACCGCCCGGAGTTCCGTGAAATGGCCCCCTTTGACTACCAGGATTTTGAATTGTTCGCGATTGTCTACGGTAACCCGAATCTGAAAAGCGCTTACGCAGCCAATTATGACATCCGCTATGAGTGGTATCCGCAGCCGGGGGAGATGATCTCGGTGGCCGGCTTTTATAAGAAATTTACCAACCCCATTGAAACTTTTCTCAGGGAATCGGGAACGACATACGATTATTTTCCCTACAATACCGAGGAAGCTTACAGCACCGGCGTGGAAATCGATGTCAGGAAGCGATTTGAGGGCATGGCCAATACTGCCAGTTTCCTCCGCTTTATGAAAGACCTGACCGTGGTCTTTAATACCTCCCTGATCAAAAGTGCAATCAACACCTCGAAACAGGAGTTTACGCGCGATACCCTCCGGGTGATGGCAGGGCAGTCGCCTTATATTGTCAACCTGGGCCTGTTCTATAACAATTCGGAAGCTGACTGGGACATCAACCTGAGTTACAACGTGGTGGGGAAAAGGATTGCCTATGTGGGAACCACCAACAATCCCCATACCTGGGAACTTCCCCGGAACGGACTGGATCTGACGTTTCAGAAAGGAATCGGGGAACGTTTCAGTGTGAAGGCAGGATTGAAGGATATCCTGAATGAGCCGGTCCGTTTTGCGCAATACCATGGTGTGAACGAAGATATTGAGGCGTTTACAAGGAATTATAAGCCCAACCGGCAGTTTTCCTTCAGCCTGATATGGAATCTTGAATGAGGGAGTCAGGAATCATGAATGAGGCAATATCAGAAAACTATAATACAAAAAATCTTAAGGCTTAAGTATTAAGTGATTAAAAGGCCAGAGGGAAAAACAAAGGCATTTAAAAAATCAGTACATAACAGATAGTCAGAAACTTAAAAATCAGAGACATGAAAAAGGTTTTACTTGTTATTATGGTGATGATTGCTGTGGTGGTGGAGGGCACAGCGCAGGACATCAATGATGCCTTCTTTCAGAAGGTGAGTTATGTGGGTGCTTTTGACGGGGTGAGCGACTGGACGGAAGGATGGGTCAATTGGGATCCGGTGAACACGGATTACGGGACACCGGCGGTGACCAAGGGGAACGGGCAGTTTACACGTGCCGGGGGCGTTCACATCGCTGCCGATGAGACCTGGAGCGGGTTGATCAAACTTGACGGCTGGGTGTATGTAGATGCCGGGGCGACGCTGACGATTCTTCCCGGGACGGTGATCAGGGCGACCAACAAGAGTGTGTTGTCCATAGAGCGGGGCGGTAAGATCATGGCTGCGGGCACCAAGGCCCAGCCAATCGTGTTCACCTCTTCGCAGGGGGCTGGTTTCCGGGCCAACAGCGACTGGGGGGGACTGGTGATCAACGGGAACGGGATCAACAATCTGCCGGGAGGCACGGGAGTGGCCGAAGGGGGGATTGGTTCGGAATATGGGGGCAGCAACAACGAAGACAATTCGGGGGTGCTGACCTTTGTCCGCATTGAGTTTCCGGGTTATGAAGTGGCCACGGGGAGCGAGGTGAACGGACTGACGCTGAATTCTGTGGGCAGCGGCACCCGGATTGAATACGTGCAGGTTTCCTATTCGGGCGACGACGGTTTTGAGTGGTTCGGGGGCGCGGTGAATGTGAAATACCTGATCAGCTACAAGACCGAAGACGACGATTTCGATACCGACAACGGATATTCGGGGATGGTACAGTTTGGATTGATCTTGCGTGATCCCTCGATTGTGGATACGGATACGGCCAATGCCTTTGAGTCGGACAACAACAGCAGTGGCACGGAACTGACGCCGGTGACCAAAGCGATATTCAGCAACATCAGTGCCTTCGAAGCGTCGAAAGACCAGGCGACGTGGACGGGGAACCCACAGAACCACAAGGACGGAGCGGCGATGCGCATCCGCCGGGCGAGCCGGTTGTCTATCTATAACTCTTTGTTTCTGGGTTGGGGCAAGGGAGTAAGGCTGGAGTCGAGTTTCACCCACAATGCGGCGGTGTCGGATGAACTCGCCGTGAAGAACAACATTCTGGGGGGTATCTATGGCAAGAAATACGGTGATGCGGCGGTGATGACGGAAGCGGAAGTAGAGAGCTGGTTTCTTGCGGCAGCGCGCAAGAACAGGATGCTGGGCAGCGACGCCGAGGCAAAGATTGCCGATCCGTTCAACCTGGGCTCTCCCAAATTCCAGCCCCAGGCCGGCAGTCCGGTCTTCAACGCCTCTTCCTGGGTAGTGACCAGTTCGAGAGGAATTTCCACGGACCATGGAACTGTGGCGCTTCGCAATTATCCCAATCCCTTCAGTGGCTCTACCATGGTGGAGGTCAACGTATCGGGGAAAACTAACGGTACTCTGGTGGTGTATACCATGTCAGGTGTTGAGGTGACCCTGCTTCATTCGGGTGTATTGCAGGCTGGTATTCATCGTTTTCCCTTTAATGCCGGAAATCTCCCGAAGGGAATGTATCTTGTCAGGTTAGTGGCCGGACAAGAAAATAAAACTTTAAAAGTACTGGCCCAGTAGTAGGGACAATCAAAACCAGCTCATTGATTAATCAAAGCGGATTTTATGGTATATTTGTCCAAGCCGGTCATCAGGAGCCTTTGAAAACCTGTACGTTCATCGATTTAATTTGCGTCATTTGTTTATGAGAAAACTGTTAGTGCTTGTAGGATTTGTTGCCTGTTTTGCCTTAACCGGCCTGAGTCAGGAAGTGACCGAAATCGACGGGATCTGTTATTCGGGGGGAAAACCTTATACCGGGGAAACGGTGACCTATTACGACAACGGGTTGGTGAAGATGGAGTCTTCCTTTAAGAAAGGAAAAAAGGACGGTCTTTTCAGGGTTTGGTTTGAAAACGGGCAGTTAAACGAAATCAGACACTACCGGAAGAATGAGATGGATGGTGTATGGACGACCTGGAACGAAAAAGGGATTAAGGTGGGAGAGGCCGGTTACCGGAAAGGACAAAAGCACGGACAATGGCTGGTGTGGAGCGATGAGGGGATTCTGATTTACGAAATGCATTACAAGAAAGGTGAGAAATCGGGAGTTTGGAAAAACTACAACGATCGGGGAGATGTGATTAACTCAAGGACCTGGTAATCAACTTAAACAGTAGGTTTGTGAGCAGTCTGTTTATATGATGATCCGGTACTCAGGGGTTTGAGATCCGCATAGAGATACTTTGTGAAGGGGAGTTTTCCTGTGAAAGGAGGCTCCCCCTTTTTTTAACCGTTTTGTAACAGAATTGCGATTTTCATGTAACAGGTTAAGATGATTTTTGTAATGAAAAAAATCAAAGATCATGAAGAAGCTGGTCATCGCATTACAACTGTTATTTTTTGCTTTGGTAGTTTTTGCCGGCAACGACAAGGGAGTTGAAAACAAAAAGGAATCTGTTCATGCTGAGGCCAATGCCACGGCCATGGTCATTACTGGCAAGGTTGTTGACCAGGTGACCGGAGAGGCACTGACAGGAGTCAAGGTGGCTATTGAGGGGAGCGATATCAAGGTCTACACTGATTTCGATGGTGTATTCAGGTTTGAAAATGTCAAACCGGGAGAGTATGATCTCACCGCCACTTTTGTTTCCTATAACCGGAATGAAGTGCAGAAATTCAACCCTGTCAAGGATGGAACACATCTGGAAATCAAAATGCACTCCACCCTCTGAACTTTAGAGCTTTCTCTCACAGAGGCCTATAGACAATAATATTCAGACAAGCTTTCCAGGTCACTGCGGACTCTTCCGTGGTGACTTTTTTTATTCCCATTTTCGGAGCGCGTTGGGCGTTAAACACTATCATGTGGAGATTCTCCGGATGTCTGATCTGAAGTATGAGAGCCGGTCACCGCATATTGCCGGATGATCTTCTGCCTGAAGTTTATTCTGCCAGGGAGGAGAGTTTGGTCCAGCCATTGAGCCAGTTGCTTTCCCCGAAAGCGCCTCTGAAGTCGGTGATCTGGAACCAGGGGGAGGGGGGTGAGGTGAGGGGGCCTCTGATTTTCTCGGCTGGTTTGAAACGGAAGTTTTCAGGGTCTATGAGAGGGTTATTGATCAGGTTTCCGGAGGGGGTAAAGGAGTTGCTCCACTGAAGTTGTTCCGTAGGGGTGAAGAACCCTGAGAGGAGAAAGACGGCAGAGGGGTTGTTTTCGGCCACGTCAAAGAAATGGTTGTTGGAGACTGTAAGGTTTCCGTTGGTCCACTGGCTGTAGGCGTCGTTGCTCAGGTTGGTGGCTTCGAGAGAGATGCCGTTAAGTTTGTTCACGAATAGGGAGTTTGCGATATGTCCGCCGGCGTTATGGTTGAATTCGGCGCAGAAGCCGGCCCCTTTGGTGCCGTTGCCGGCGAAGGTGGCGTTGAGGATCCAGGGGTGGGGGAAGAGGGTACCGCCGGTCGGGGTGCCGCCTGTCATTTCCAGGAGGTTGCTGCCGGTGAAATTTTCCTGGACGCCCAGCCAGAACTGGCCCAAACCCGACCAGCCCATATCGATGTCGAAGGCATCGTCGCCGCAGCCCCATACAGCGACATGGCGGAGGTTGACATTTCCGCCGAAGATTTCCACGCCATCGTCGGCATTGCTGAAGACCTCGACATAATCTATTTGGGTGGCTTTCCCCACGCCGGCGAGGGTCAGGCCGTTGATTTCGTTGCCGTCGCCGATGTGGGTTCCTCCATGCCGGATGGAGACATAGCTGAGGACGCCCGAGTTGCTTTCGGGGTTGCTGCCTCCAAAATAGGCCCGCGGTTCCGCAGGGGGAATTCCTTCGATATAGCTTTCGTTTCCGGGCGTGCTTACGGGAGCATTTCCCAGGAGGATAAGGCCTCCCCATAATCCTTTGCTGGCTGTCGGAAGGGCTTCTTCCAGGTCGTCATTTTCGGCGGTAAAAATAATAGGCTGATCAGGGGTACCGCGGGCGATGATCTGGCCACCGCGGGCCACAATCAGGGCCGAAGCATTCTCCCCCTGTCCTTCCCTGAAACGGATGACCGTCCCCGGTTCAATGGTAAGCACCTGCCCGTCGTTGACGAAGACCAGTCCCTCGAGGAGATAGTCGTTCCCCTTTTTCCAGGTGACGGTGCCGGTCCCTTCACCCATGTCCCTGAAGACGGGGCGCTCCTCTTCGGCGAAATAGTCGCTTTTCCGGCAGGAAGAACCCGGAAGCAGCAGGATCAGGGCGCATATCAGAAGTATGTACTGGTGGAATCTCATGGGCACGGTGTATAACTTAAGCATTGTGTTCAGTATGGATCACGTGATCAGTCGGCAGCCTGTTGAGACGCTATGCTGCCAAAGGTATTCTGATGTGGTTCTTTTCATAATCTGATCTCCATATTGAGGAAGATGAATGCGCGGGTGTCGAGGTTGGCGGCCCAGGGGACCCAGTCCTGGTAGCTCAGGGCGATCTTAAGAGGTTTCACGGGCGCGTACTGGAAGCCGGCCACCAGTGCTGAACCGTCGTCGGCCAGGTGCCAGGGGTGCGTTTGTCCCTGTGGGATGTTGGAGCGCAGCTGGTCGTAGCGGGCAAAGAGCTGGGTGCGTGTGCCCAGGTTGTATTTGCCGTAGGCCGACCATCCGAAGAGATGGTGGTCGCGTGTGAGGGCGTAGTTATGCTGGTAGTTGTACTCGAAGGTGAGATTCAGTTTTTTCAGAAGGGTGGCGGAGGTGACGGCTGCCCAGCTGATCTGTGACTCTCCGTTTTTCATATAATCGGCGTAGATTCTGCTGATCCAGGACTCCTGGCGGCCGACGGTAACTCCTGCCCCGTATTTGAAGGAGTCGTCCATTTGGAGGCGGGTAAAGCCCTCGCCGTTCATCATGGTCAAGTCGGCGGTAATCAGGGGGTTGAAACGGTACACGGCCTGGAAGCCCAGGTCGGCAGAGGGACCAATTTTAAATTCATCGGCAAAAGCTTTCCGCAGGTAACGCCGTTCCCAGAGTTGTTCCTGGAGTTTGTAATGGAGGGTGCCGATAAGCCCGAATTGCATCTCCAGTTTTCCCTTTTCGTAGGCCACATAGGCAAACTTGAAGTAGGCGTAGCGACGGAGTCTGGAGAAAGGGGAGACATCGTCGGGGCTGCCAATGTCGAGGGTAATGCGGCCACTGATTTCGGGGGTCATGAGGGTTTCGTAATTAAGGTAAACCCGGGTGATTTCAAAGGCGGCGTCTGAACCGGGGGTGGTGGTGATTCCGTGGTGAAAATTGGAATAGATGACCCCCGAAACTTTACCTGTGGGTTGGAAGGCCACGGAATCCTGCGCATTGAGTTGGCAAGCCAACCACAACGGGAGGACAAGGAGGTAAAGACGAAGGAAGTAAAATTGTGGAACAGGCATACAGATCTTCATTGAATGGAATACTCTCCGGATCATCCTAAAACCATAATCAAACTGTATTGTTTAGAAAGCCGGCTGATTGGTTGGACGATCATCTGCAAAGTAAGTTTTATTTTCGTAACATTGGTGTCACATTTTTGTAACGGTCAGAAAGTAATATTGTAACAAATTTATGTACCGCTACCTGGCATCTGCTTCCCAGCCAGACCTGAATATGGTAGTGGAACAACACTGGCATCGGGGAAGGGAGGTAGTTCAGGGTGAAGGGGATTCAGGCGGTGGTTCAAATGAATTCTTAAAGAAGAGAGAGGGATATGGAAGGGAAATTGAGGATTCTGATTGCGGAAGATGAGGAGGATCTGTGCGAGATTGTGCAATTCAATCTGGAGAGTGAGGGGTACGTTGTGGAGGCTGTTCATTCTGCGGAAGAAGCGTTAAAAAGGGATCTGGCTTCCTATGATTTGTTGTTGCTTGATGTGATGATGGGGAAGATGTCGGGTTTCGGGCTGGCGCAGAGGGTGCGTAAGGAGATGGGGCTGGAGATGCCGGTGATCTTTCTGACGGCGCGGAACAGCGAGAACGATCTGTTGACGGGTTTTAACATTGGTGCCGATGACTACATCACCAAGCCATTTTCGGTGAGGGAGTTGCAGGCGCGGGTCAGGACGGTGCTGAAGCGTTCGGGCCGGAAGGCTGCAGCAGAAGTGGGGCCAACGCAGTTGCTGGGGGAGATTGTCATCGACCATGAGGCCAAGCGGGTGATTATCGGGGCTGAGAAAGTGGATCTGACGCGCAAGGAATACGAAATTTTTGCCCTGTTGGTACGCCATCCGGGGAGGATCTTCTCACGCGAAGAGATTCTGGGCAGGATCTGGGAGGATGACGTCATCGTCACCGACCGCACTGTCGACGTGAATATTGCCCGCCTCCGGAAGAAACTGGGCGATTACAGCCGTTATCTGCGGAATAAAGCCGGATATGGCTATTATATTGAAGTTTGAGGAGGAAGGGGTGTTTGACACAACCGAATGCTGAGGAGTATGGGCAAGGGACAGCGCAGTATTAAGACCAGGTTATTTCTATACTATTTCCTGCTTTTTGCGGTGTTTTCGGTGTCGGTGATTCTCTTTCAGGAATACCGGGAGCGGAAGTTCAGGATTGAGAGTCTGGAGAGCCGGCTGAAAGAATATAGTGAAGTGACCGACCGGTATATCCGGGGCCATGGTCTCATGGAAGTTCCGGGATATCGTTCTCTTGACAGCCTCAGGGTGATTATTCCGCCGGAAGAGATCAGGATCACTCTGATCACCTCTGATGGGAGGGTGGTGTATGATAACCTGGTGAGGGACTATGAAAAGATGGAGAACCATCTTCACCGCAGGGAGGTTGAGGTGGCTCTGACAGAGGGGGAGGGTTACCATATCAGGGAGTCGGCGTCGACGAAGAATGCTTTTTTCTATTATGCCCGCAGGTATGGCCCGCTGGTGATCCGCTCGGCGGTGGTCTATGACCGTGAGATCAGGAATTTCCTGAGGAGTGAACCCCTGTTTCTGCTTTATTTTCTGGTGGTTTTCGTGGTGTTCGGGGTCATGCTGTGGGCCATAGCCCACCGGTTGGGGGATTCGGTGTCGAAATTGCGCGATTTCATCCTCAGGGTGAGCCGGGGCGAGGAGAGCCTTTCAGACCTGAGGTTCTCCAACGATGAGTTGGGGAGCATCGGCAGGGAGATCACCCGGCTCTATGACCAGATCAGCAAAGCCAAAGGTGAACTCAATCTGGAAAAGGAGAAGCTGATCAGCCATCTGCATGTTCTGAAGGAAGGGGTGGCCTTTTTTTCCGGAGAGAAGAAGGTGATTCTCTCCAACAGCCACTTCATGACCTATTCTAATATCATCTCGGGAGACCTGTTGGACACTCCGGAAGAGATTTTCAGGAGGGCGTCCTTTTCGGATGTGAGCCGGTTTGTCAATGATGTGCTCTCTTCGCTCTATCTGTTTTCGGGGGGTGATTTTCCCCGCCGGGAGTTCTCTCTTTCGCGGGAGGGGCGCCATTACCAGGTACAGTGCATATTTTTCCAGGACCGGAGTTTTGAGATCCTGATCATTGACAACACGCAGATGGTCAAGCGGAGCATCATGAAGCAGCAACTGACCTCCAATATTGCCCACGAGCTGAAAACACCTATCTCCTCGGTGAAGGGGTATCTCGAGACCGTCAGGAACAACCGGGATCTGGAACCGGGGCGGATCAGGTATTTTGTGGACAAGGCCTTTATGCAGACCGAGCGGTTGTCGCTGCTGGTCAGCGACATTGCCCTGCTGAACAAAATCGAAGAGTCGTCGGAACTCTATCCCCGTGGGCCGGTGCGGGTGGCCGTGCTCATCGGTGAGGTGGCCGAGAGCCTGGGAGACGCCCTGCACTCAAAGGGAATCACCCTGGATATCAAGGTAGACGACTGGGTGGTGGTGAATGCCAACACGTCTCTCGTCTTTTCTATTTTCAGGAATCTGCTGGAGAATTCGGTCCATTACGGCGGCGAAGGGATCACGGTATTCATCTCCTGTTACCGTGAGGAAGGAGGTTTTTACTATTTTTCGTTTGCCGATAACGGTCCGGGTGTGGAAGAGGAGCATCTGTCGCGGTTTTTTGAGCGGTTTTACCGGGTCGACACGGGCCGGTCACGTAAAATGGGGGGCACCGGATTGGGACTCTCCATCGTGAAGAATGCCATCCTGAGCTTCAGGGGGGAGATCTCGGCCCGCAAACGGCCCGGCGGTGGACTCGAGTTTTTGTTCACGCTGCCGCGATGAGAAGTCTTTAATCTAAATCTTAAATCTTAAATCTTAAATCTTGAATGTCAGAGTAATAGAAAATCAGAATATCAGAAAATCAGAATATTAAAATGTCAGGATGTAAAATGTCAGAATGATCTTAGATCTTAAATGTCTGACTAATTGATGATTAAAGTGCCTAAATATTCTTGAATGAGAATTCTGCCATCCGAATTCTGCCATCCGAATTCTGTCCTCCGAATTCTGTCCTCCGCAATCAGAAATCTGTTTATCTGACCTCTTTTGGTCTAATATCTATTTTCTTAGGGTTATTTTCAGGATTTTTTGGGTGTCGGGGGTGACACGGAATCGGTGGTCAATGCGGGAGCCGATGATCCAGACCACTTTATTGCTGCTGTAAAGGATCCAGGTGTTTTCCTTCTCCGGGATTGAGAATTTTTCATCCGTAAAGAAGTCGCTTATTTTTTTAAATCCGTTCATTCCCAGGGGTTGGAAGTATTCGCCGGGGGTCCATTTACGGATGATCAGGGGGAAGTCGAGGAGATCAGCGTCGAGGCAGGCCACTTCCGGAGTGCGGATTAAGGTGAATCCTTCAGCGGGAAGAAACACCATTTGCAGGGGCAGGGGGTCCCTGATATCCCTATCATCCTCACCGATGTAAAAGGGTTGTTCACTCTCTTCAGTCAGGGGGGTGATGATAAGTTGGTTTCGGTCTGATACCAGGCGATGGGTAGGAGAGAACCACCGTTTTCCCGGTTCGCCGTGCAGGCCTGTCCATGTGGAATCGGCCGTGGTGGCGTTGAAGCCGAAGCGGTTCATCCATTCATAGAGGGCCAGTCGGGGGTGGGGGAGTTTGAGGAGTTCAGAGATGTAAACAGCCCTATTTTCCGTTCCGGGAATGGCGATTTTTCGAAGCTGGCGGTTCACTTCCGTGGTGAAGAACGCTTCGGTCAGGCGGAGGTTTTCCATGGATTCGGCCAGGTTGGCACGGAATGCGGGGTTGAGGCTTTCGAGGCGGGGGATGATTTCATGGCGGATGTAGTTACGCTGGAAGACCACTTCGTTGTTGGTATGGTCTTCCCTGAAAGCCACTCCGGCCGTTTCCGCCCAGGCGACGATTTCCTTCCGGCAGGTAAAAAGAAGCGGTCTGATGAGGGTCCCCGATTTTTCGCGGAATCCTGAGAGTCCCCTGATGCCTGTTTTTCTGAGAAGGTTGATAAAGAAGGTTTCGATGAGGTCGTCCTGGTGGTGGGCGGTGGCGATGAGGTCATAATCTTCAGCGGTGCGGACTTCTTCGAACCAGTTGTAACGGAGTTCGCGGGCGGCCATTTCCACGGAAATCCCCTTCATGCGGGCGTACTCCAGGGTGTCGAAATGCTTCACGTAGAGTTGAACGGCCTTTTCTGCCGCCTGGTCCCTGACGAGCCGTTCATCGTCATCGGAAGCTGATCCGCGGAGGGTGAAATTACAATGGATAACCCCGAATTCGAGTCCGGCGGCTTCAAAGAGTTTCCACATGGCCATAGAATCGATGCCGCCGCTGACGGCCAACAGGATCTTTCCCCCGGGGGGAATCAGCTGGTGGCTTTCGATGTATCTTCGGAACCTGTCGAGCATAGGAGATGTTTATGGGTGGGGGGCATGGCCACCCCATGGTGATGACGAATCCACTCTATTTTACAAAACCGGTTTATGGATAAGTTGCAACAATTAAAGCAGAATTAATGCGGAAATAAGAAACATATCTGCCAGGGTTCTCCATGTTGTATCAAATGATAGAAGTTTTTCAAGGGAAAAGCTGGATTGTCGGGGTCAGCCGGCAGATGTTCAGGATGACTTCGGTGGCTTTGACCATGGCATGGATAGGGATGTATTCCCAGGGTCCGTGGAAGTTAAGGCCGCCGGTGAAGAGGTTGGGGCAGGGGAGGCCCATCCAGGAGAGGCGGGCTCCGTCGGTGCCCCCGCGGATGGCGATGATTCTGGGGGTGACTCCGGCCATTTCCATGGCCTTACGGGCCAACTCCACCACGCCCATGACAGGTTCAATTTTCTCCTTCATGTTGAAATACTGGTCGCGGAGGTTCACCTGTACGGCCTGATAGCCATATTCGGAGTTGAGGCGATTGGCAATGGAGGAGAGTAATTCCTTTTTGTGTCTGAATTTCAGGGCATCGTGGTCCCTGATCAGGTACTCCATTTGGGTTTCGGCAACCGATCCAGAAAGTTCGACCAGGTGGAAAAAGCCTTCATACCCTTCGGTATGCTCGGGTCGTTCCAGGGCCGGGAGCATGGCAGTGATCTGGTGGGCCACCAGCAGGGCGTTGACCATTTTTCCTTTGGCGGAGCCGGGGTGGACGCTTTTCCCGTGGATGGTGAAGGTGGCCAGGGCGGCGTTGAAATTTTCATATTCCAGTTCACCCTGTTCCCCGCCATCAAGGGTATAGGCGAAGTCGGCCCCGAATCCGGAGATATCGAAGCGGTCGGCCCCGCGGCCGATCTCTTCATCGGGAGTGAAGCAGAGGCGGATTTTTCCGTGTGGAATCTCCGGATTTTTCATCAGGATTTCGGCGGCGGTGACAATTTCGGCGATGCCGGCTTTGTCGTCGGCGCCCAGGAGGGTCGTTCCGTCGGTGACGATCAGTGGTTGGCCCTCGTAGTGTTTCAGTTCGGGGAACTCAGCGGGGTCGAGATACCTGTTCAACGCGTCATTCAGGAGGATCCTGCTGCCGTCGTAGCTGTCAATAATCCGGGGCTGTACATTTTCGCCGCTGAAGTCGGGGCTGGTATCCATGTGGGCGATAAATCCCACTACGGGAAGGTCGCCGGGCGTTGTGGCAGGGATGGTGGCCGTCACGTAACCGTTTTCATCAAAAGCTACGTCCGACAATCCCAACTGGTTGAGTTCCCCGGCAAGGATCACCGCAAACTTCATCTGCTGCGGAGTGCTGGGAAAGGTATCACTCTTGGGGTCGGAAGTGGTGTGGTGCCGGGCATAGCGGATAAACCGCTCTGTCAGGATTTTTTTCATCTTAATGTCAGAATATGAGAAAGTTAGAATTTCAGAATGTCAGAATAACAGGATATCAGAATGACTGAAAATCTTAAGTCTTAAGTCTTAAATCTTAAGTGACTAAATCGCAAGACTTTGCATGCTTATGCTGCATGGTCAGTCCTCGACCTCAACCTTGTTATACATCGTCGGTGCGGAAGCCGAATCCCAGTCGTTTGCCGGTGGTCATCTTAGAGTGGCTGATCTTTTCCATCATTTGGTCGACCGTGGCCATTTTAACCTGTTCATAGGGGGGCACCAGGAGGTCGAACTGGACGGTGTACTCGATGGCTGTTTCCACGATTTCGCGCAGGATGCCGGGAGAAATGGTGTCGACGGCGAAATCCTTCATCTGTTCGCCGGTTTGCCGTTTTCCTTCCACGAAAAAATGTTTGTCCTTGTTGACGAAAACGCGGGCGATCATGTACCCCAGGTCATTGACACGGTTGTATTTGAAGGAGTCGGCCAGGAAGTTATAGATCATGATCATTCCGCAATAGCTGCGCAGTGGATCATCCTGGACATACTTTATTTTATTGATCGGATGTTTGTTGTCAAATTCAAAGACGTTGGAGTGCATGCTGAAGAGCAACAGGTCTTCACCCACCCGGAAGTCCATTTCAAAGGGACCTTTTTCCTGGTAACGTGGAAGGGCGCTGTCGGGAATTTTTCCTTTCAGTACGCTGATATAGTCCTTTTCGAGTTGTTTCAGCACTTTTTTGAGGATGAGGAAAGACTCGGCAGTATTATGGAAAACCTGCTGTTTGACTGCCGATTTGATGACATAGGCCTCCATCAGGGACTCGCGGTATTCTTTATTGGTCATAGTGGGAATTTTAACGACTAAAATTAAGTTTTTTTTTGTAATGAAAGGAAGGGGTGTGCGTCTTACCTTTGAATAGAGGAAAATCAGAAAGCGGGAACCATGCGGATCGATGAGTTTACAGAGAAGGTCTTGCCGTTAAGTGAGCGGTTGATCCGATTTGCGGGAAGTTTTCTGAAGGAGCGGGAGGATGCCCGGGATGTGGTGCAGGACGTTCTGATGACATTGTGGGAGAAGCGCGGAGAGTTGGAAAGGATAGATCTTCCGGGGGCTTTTGCGATGCGGATGGTTCGCAACCGGTGCCTTGACAGGATCAAACGGGGGCGGTTGGTTCCCTTAAGCCGGGAAGCAGAAGCCAGAATGGCATCGTGGAGCTCTGCTGAGGAAGACCACTCTGAAGTGAGGGATACTGATGTGCTGGTGCGGAGGCTGATGGCCGGTCTCCCCGAACAGCAGAGGACGGTCATCCACTTGCGTGATGTGGAGCAACTGGAGTATGAGGAGATGGCGATCATTACCGGCATGAATGTCAATGCGTTAAGGGTGTGTTTATCGCGGGCGCGGAAGCAGGTGCGGGAGGAATTGTTAAAAATTTGGGAGCATGAAGAGCGAAGAGGTAAAAATATGGCTAGAGAAGTACTTTGAGGGGGAGACGACCCTGGAGGAGGAGCGTATGCTGGCTGAGTTCTTCAGGAGGGATTCGGTTCCTGAGGAGCTGATGCCCTACCGGGAGTGGTTCGTGGGATTGGCGATAACGGATGAGATGTCCGCCACTTCAGCCGGAAGTGCACGGTTCATCGTTTCAACTGACAAATCCGCTGGTGGGAGTGACGATGACCGATATACCTTTTCAGTAGACCAATTCGCTGGCGGAGCTGAAGATGAACGCTTTACTGTTCCTGCTGACAAATCTGCTGGTGGGACTGAAGGTGAACGCTTCACCGTTTCCGGTGACAAATCCCTGGCCGCGGGTGATGGGCAACTCCTGACCGCGGTGGATGGCGATTCCGTGGCTGCCGGTGAAGGACAGCTTTTCACGGCGGCTGGACTGGTGGCGATGATAGAGGAGAGGGAGCGCCGGAAGCGGGTCATGGTAAGGTCTTTGCGTTATACGGTGACGGGTATTGCCGCATCGCTGGTGGTGACCCTGGGCACCTTATTCTGGTCCCAGAGGCAGCCCGACTATCGCGATACCTTTGAAGATCCGCAGCAGGCGCTGGCCGTGGCAGGAGAGACCCTGGCTTTCGTCTCGGCCAAATACAACAAGGGGCTGGAGCAGCTCGTGGTCATGCAAAAGCTGACGGATGCGACCCGCTCGGCCAGTAAACCTCTTTCCATTCTAAACCGGGGTTTTGAAAAGGCCGATCTGTTCAGACAGGAGGAAAAACCCTGATGTGGCCATAATGAGAACGGTCATGAATAGAATGACATGTGGCGCATTCAGCGCAGTTGACTTAAAGGGTAAAGTTTGATAGATAAGAAGCAATAGTACAGTAATTAAATGTTTAACAGTAAAAAGCAGAAAACAATGAAACGATGGATGATGGTAATGGTGATGCTGGTGCCGATGGCGCTGGCTGCCCAGAAGAGCCCTGTGGACAAGCTTTTTGAGAAGTATGCCAACCAGAAGGGATTTACCACCGTGAACATTTCGGGCAAGTTGCTCGGCCTGGCCGGCAAGGTGGATGCCGGGAATCCTGAGGCCTCCAAGATGTTGTCGGGCCTCTCCGGGATCAGGATTTTGTCGGTGGATGACGAGGCATTGAACCAGAAGCTTGATTTTTACAAGGAGCTTGAGGGGGAGGGTTTCTTCCGGAACCATGGGTATGAATCGCTGATGGATGTGACCGAGGACCACCAGGTGGTGCGGTTCTATTCGAAGGATGCAGGCGGAGGGAAGATCTCGGAGCTGCTTCTGGTGGTTGGAGGTGAAGACAACACCCTGATCAGCATTCGCGGACTGATTGACCCGGAGAATATCGGTAAGATCACCGGGGCCTTGGACATTGATGTCAAAACGGGAGATTCCGGGGAAAAGGAGAAAAAGTGAACCGGGAAGGATTTATATCTGGAGTTCTCCCTTTCCCCTCAGTCAGAAAAGGCCTTGATTGTCAGCAACATGGATCAAAAGAGAATTTCGTGTCTTCAACCTTAGCGAAGTTATAAATTGAACAGGAAGCAGATCTGAGAAATCAGCAATTGCAGAAAGGCCGGAACCATTCCGGCCTTTCTGCTGAAGGATCTGTCTCTTACCGCAGGCAGGTCAGAATGAGGTTATTGTGGGCAGATCAGATTGAGGTTACCGCAGGCAGGCCTAACCACAGTCCGGCAGAGCAGATCCTGCCATATCACGGTCAGGCAGGTCCAGCCAAGGTCCTGTTGGGCAGATCTCATCACAGTCCGATCAGGGGGTATTTCTGTGAAACGGATTATTTTGTGTAATCAGAAAAGGTTTTCATGAACTGGACCCTTTCGTATTCGGCGGGGTTGACCTGGGATCCCAGGGCCAGTTTTCCGCGGAAATCGTCGGGGGAATCGTACTTTTTGCTTTCCATCCAGGTGGCGATGCGGGTATTGAAATCGCTGATGGCCTTGAATCCCTCTTTGTAGAGGACCGAGACCAGCTGGACGGTTTGGGCCCCGGCCAGGAGGAGTTTGACTGCAGTTTCCCAGTCGTGGACCCCGGTGGAGGCGGCCAGGTCGCATTCCACGCGTTGTGCCATCATGCCGATCCAGCGCAGGGGGAGGCGGTAGTCGCCCGGGCTGCTCAGTTTGGGTGCGCTTTTAACGATTTCCTGGTCGATATCGATGTCGGGCGAATAAAAGCGGTTGAAGAGCACCATTCCTTTGACCCCCGATGCGGAAATTTCACTGATCATCCTGCCCAGGTTGGAGAAGTAAGGGCTGATTTTGACTGAAACGGGGATGGTGACCTGTGAAGTTACCCTGCGGATGATCTCGAAATAGGTGTTTTCATTGTCGCTGCTCTTTTGGCGCAGGTCGGAGGGGAGGATGAAAAGGTTGAGTTCCAGGGCGTCGGCGCCGGCGGCTTCGATTTTTTTGGCGAAGAAGCTCCACTCCTGGGAAGTGACGCAGTTGATGCTGGCGATTACGGGAATATGAAGTGTGGCTTTTGCCGAGGCGATCAGGTCAAGATAGCGTTTCAGGTTGTTCTGACGGATCTCCACATCGTAATAATCGAGAAATTCGAGGTTGTCCTCCATGGGCCCCAGTTTTTTGAGTTCGGAGGCGTATTCCAGATAAATCTCTTCCTCGAATACCGATTTGAGGACAACGGCTCCTGCGCCGGCCTTTTCGATTTCCTTGAGGTTGGCGACATTGTCGGTCAGGTTGCAGCTTCCGGCGATCAGGGGTGACCGCAGGTCGAGGCCCATGTATTTTGTATACAGTTCGTTCATCGTGTTTTTTGTAATGGTTAAATTTCTGGTGCGGGTAAATCGGGACTAAGTTCTCTTGGTCTCCAGAAAGGCGTGCATATGTTCGGCGGCGCGGCGGCCGTCGCCCATAGCGAGGATGACGGTAGCTCCTCCGCGGACGATATCACCGCCGGCGAACATTTCCGGGAGGGAGGTCTGCATATTATCTTCGTTGACGATGATGGTTCCCCAGCGGGAGACCTTGAGTGCGGGCAGTGAGGCGGGGACCAGTGGGTTGGGGGATACGCCCACGGCGACGATGACCAGGTCGACGTGGAGGTCGAATTCGGAGCCTTCGAGGACGATGGGGCGTCGGCGTCCTGAGGTGTCGGGTTCGCCCAGGCCCATGCGGACCACCCGCATGCGGTTGACCCGGCCGTTTTTGTCGGCGAAATATTCCACCGGGTTGCAGAGGGTCATGAATTCCACGCCTTCTTCTTTGGCATGTTTGACCTCTTCGATGCGGGCGGGCATTTCGACTTCGGAGCGGCGGTAGATGATGGTGGCCCTTTCGGCGCCCAGGCGGAGGGCCGTGCGGACCGAGTCCATGGCGGTGTTGCCTCCGCCGATGACGGCCACGTTCCGGCCTTTAAGTACCGGGGTGTCGGAATCTTCCGAATTGGCACCCATGAGGTTCACCCGTGTGAGGTATTCATTGGAGGAGAGGATTCCGTTGTAGTTCTCGCCGGGAATTTCCATGAAGCGCGGCAGTCCGGCTCCGCTCCCGATAAAAAAGCCCTGGTATCCCTCGTCCTTCAGGTCGTCGAAGGTGGCGGTGCGCCCCACGATGAAGTTGGTGACGAATTTGACCCCCGTCTTCCGGAGGTTTTCGAGTTCGAAGTCGACGATCGCGTTGGGAAGTCTGAATTCGGGGATGCCGTATTTGAGGACTCCCCCGATTTCGTGAAGGGCTTCGAAGACGGTCACGTCGTAGCCAAATTTGGCCATGTCGCCGGCAAAGGCGAGGGCGGCTGGGCCGGAGCCCACGGTAGCCACTTTGATGCCGTTGGGCGGAAGGGTTTCGGGGATGTTGCAGCTTCCCGATTCCCTTTCAAAGTCGGCGGCGAACCGTTCGAGGTGGCCGATGGCCACGGAGGGTTTGTTCAGTTTCTCGACATAAAAGCAGCGCGATTCACACTGTTTCTCCTGGGGGCAAACCCTGCCGCACACGGCCGGAAGGGCGTTGGTTTCCTTCAGGGTAGCAGCGGCCTGGAGCACCTCTCCGTTTTCGATGTATTTGACGAATTTGGGGATGTTGATGCTCACGGGGCATCCTTCGATGCAGGTGGGGTTGACGCAGTCCATGCAGCGGGTGGCTTCCAGGGAAGCCTGGGCGAGGGAAAGGCCCCGGTTGACTTCGCGGTCCTGGTGGTGCACCCTGATGCCGGGTTCCAGTTCAGGCATGTGCACCCGTTCAACAGCAATGCGGTCTTTGTTTTTGGTTTTGGCGCGCAGTGCTTCACGCCATCCGGTGCTTCTTTCCTTTTTTATCGTTTCAGGGTCGATGCTCATCTTTTCTGATATTGGAATGTAACTGAGGCGATATATGGTCCGGCGAGTACAGATGTTCGAATTGTGGGCAAGTCAATGGTTGCATTTATGATGGAAATGGTCAAAGGCCTCTTTTTCCTCATTGCGATAACCGCCGAGGCGCATAAGCATTTCGTCGAAGTCGACCTGGTGGGCGTCGAATTCGGGGCCGTCGACGCAGGTGAAGCGTGTTTTTCCGCCTACGGTGACTCTGCAGGCTCCGCACATGCCGGTACCGTCGACCATGATGGTGTTGAGGCTGGCCTGGGTGGGGATGTTGTATTTTTTGGTAAGGAGGGCGGCGAATTTCATCATGATGGCCGGACCGATGACGATACATTCATCGATTTTTTCGCGCAGAATCACCTCTTCCATGCCGGTGGTGACCAGTCCCTGCCGGCCATAGGAGCCGTCGTCGGTCATGATGATCACCTCGTCGGACCATTGTCTGATCTGTTCTTCAAGGATGATCAGGTCCTTGTTTCGGGCGGCGATCACGGAGATCACGCGGTTGCCCGCTTTTTTGAAGGCTTCGACGATGGGGAGCATGGGGGCGACGCCCACGCCGCCGCCGGCGGCCAGGATGGTTCCTTTTTTCTCCACATGGGTGGCCTGACCCAGGGGCCCCACCAGGTCGGTGATGTGATCGCCGGGTTCCAGTGCCGCCAGTTTGGTTGAACTTACACCGACCGTCTGAACCACCAGGGTGATGGTTCCCCGTTCCGGATCGGCACCGGCAATGGTGAGCGGAAAGCGCTCCCCCTTTTCACCCACCCTGAGGATCACGAAGTTCCCCGCCTTCCGGGAGCGGGAGATCTGCGGGGCCTCCACTACGATCTTTACCACCTTCTCTGAGAAATACTCTTTTTCAACAATTTTGTTCATCTATACTGCTCTACTATTCTGTTCATTTATGCAGTTGCTTTATTGTCATTGTTCTACCTTTTTACTGAAAAGGGTTACTCTTCCGTCCTATCCTCCTTCCGTCCCCTCTTCCATCAGTCCTATCCTCACCTCTATTCAGTCTTTTTATCAACTCTCCGGAAACTTTGCTTTTTTGATTCCGATTCCGAAGACCTTTCGGAGAGACCTCAAAAATAAGGAAAACAATCATAATTCCTCCCGGATGGAGGCTATTCACCTTCCGGTCGCAGCATTCTTTCAAGGAAACCGGTTGTGAGGCTGATGACCTCCGGAAACCAGGGGTTAAAGAGCCAGAAGGTATGGGGTGTGTTTTCCAGGGTTTTAAACTCGCAGGGGATACCCATGGAATCGAGCCGGGCGGCAAAGTCATCCCTTCCGGCGTGGAAGCGGGGTTGGGAGGAGTTGATAAAGAGGAAGGGAGCTGTTCCGGGGTGAGGGTGGGAGAGGGGCGAAGCCTGGAGCCAGAGTTCCCGTTTTTCGGTGGAATTTCCCCCGAACCAGTGAGTGGCTGCCGAAGGCTTCCCGGGACGGTCGGCGCCCTCTCCCGATTCCGGGTGAATAAAGGCCAGAATACCGTCGATGTCGACGACTGCCTGCACCTTTCCGGAAATACGTTTCATTCGTTTCACCGGGAACAGGTCGTCTTTGTCGTTAAGGGTACCGATGAGGGCGGCCAGTTGTCCGCCTGCCGAGGTGCCCATCAGGGCGATACGGGAGGGGTCGGCTCCGTATTTGGCACCTTTTTCCCTGATCCAGCGGATGGCGGTTTTCAGGTCGGTGACCGCTGCCGGGTAAGGGGCTTCCATAGAGAGACGGTATTCGGCGCAGACCGTGATGAACCCTTTATGGGCGAGGGCTGCCGCCAGGGGCCAGTCCATCGATTTGTCGCCCGATCGCCATCCGCCACCGTGGATCAGAAGGACCACAGGAAGGGGTTGCTCCCGCATGTTTCCGGGGGATGTGGCAGGTGCAAACAGGTCGAGATGGAGTTTCCTGTTTTTGATACGGCCGTAGACCAGGTTATGAAAAACGGTGACTCGGGTGGTATCTGTCTCCGCTAGGGTTATGTGGGGGTAGTATTTGATCTGTTTCCGGAATTCGCTGTGGATATTGAAAGAGGTATCGGCCGGGATGGAGGGGTGCATTTTCAGAAGGTGCCGGGAATTCGGATTTCCGGCCTGTGCTGATGATTGGGCTGAATGACTCACCTCGCGAAGAGGCTGGGAATTCCCGAAAAACGGGATGAGCAGAAACAGGGCCAGAATTTTCCTCATTTGTGTGGTTGTATGTTAATGATCTGTAATACTGTTATATATCAAAATATTCCTGATGACTCTTTTTCACGTCTTTGGAAGTCGGATGGGGCAAATATACATCTCCTTTTGTGATTGGAGTACCCTTCGGTATTTATGTGGATGGTTTATTTAATAGATTGGTTTTTAGTTTGATGCATGAAAAATGACGCTCAGAATATTGCCCGGCTTTACAAATAGTGTCGGGTAGTTTCAGGTGTCTCTTTCTAGTTTTTCCGGACATTGGATGGATTAGAGCGGTTATTCATGACTTTTCTTGGCCATTACTGGGATGCATTATTTTAAAGGTTGTCTTCAATTTTGCAGCAGCCTTTTCCTGATGGTTAATGCTTCAGCGGGGTTTTTGACCAGGATAAGGTTTAATTCATCAGGGGTGATCCCGGCCTCTTTCAGTGCGGGGAACAGTAGGTCGAAAAGGGCGGTGTGGGGTGCATAATTGTGGCCGTCGGGCTGTGCCGGGTCGAACCATCCGGCATCGTGTGACAGGAGAAGCCGGTGCAGGCAGTTGTGTTGTTTCATATTGAGGATGAAATGGACGAATTCTGCGGTTTGTTGTTCGCCGCCCCGGAAGGCATCGAAGGCTACCCAGGCGCCCATTTGTGCTGCCCTGACATGTCTCATGGAATCTTTTTCGTTGTGGGCGTGGGTCCAGATGAAAGCTTCCGGGGCCACGCCCTCTTCTTTCAGGATTTCCAGTTGCTGGAAGGCCCCGGTGGAAGGTCCTGTGTGCGACATGATGGTCAGTCCGGTCGCTTTGTGGGTGAGGGCCGCGGCGCGGGCGAGTGTACGGTGAAAGTCGGAGAGGGGCTTCCGGTCCACGGCGATTTTGATAAAACCGGGGAAGATACCTGTCCCATCGATACCGTTTTGGGCTTCGTCGATCCAGAACTTTGCGATTTCAGGGGCTGACATATTCATCACTTTGGCGGGGATGAATTTGTTTTCCATGGCGCCGTAGTAACCGGTGTTGGTGATGAAGTGCAAACCGGTGGAATCTGCCAGGTCTCTGAGTAGTTGGACATCGCGCCCCAGATAACGGGGGGTGCATTCCACGAAGGTTTGGACGCCATATGATGTCAGTTTTCTGATTTGGGGCAGGATTAATTTCAGTGCTTCCTGCCGGTTGTAACGCGGAGGTTCCACGGAGTCGGCGCCGATAAAGTCGACCAGGATATGCTCATGATGGAGGGTGAGTCCCATCTCTTCCGGGGTGATGGGGCCATTTATGGTCATGATGGTCCCTTTATGTGGAGTCTGACAGGAAAGCAATGTCAGGGAAAGAATCAGCAGTAACAAGATCTGGATAGTTTTCATTGTTAATGATTTATGGTGAAATTGGGTCAAACTTATCAATTGTTGTTGACTAATCGGAGATACAGGATAAAATTAGTGGCATAATTAATTGAAGATGTGGGTAGATTATATAAATTTGAAGAAATGTTCCATTGTTGACTGACCCGATCAAAATAGTATTACAGGACGCTTTTCAAGACGGTAATCCGGTGGTTAAGCTATTTGTTCCTTATGATCAGGAGGTGATTAATCTGATCAGAAGGAATACAAAAGCATGGTGGAGCCCGGGTTTGCGATGTTGGATTATAATGAGGAAGGATTTCAACCGGGAAGATTTCATTAATCAGTTTCAAAAAAAATGTTTGATTGATGATTCGGGTCTTACTTATAAGCCGGAGGTGGCACTACCGCAAGGATACCTGGAAAAGCTGGAGCAAAAGCAATACAGTGAGAGCACCAAAAAGACTTACTGTCATTACTTTAAAGATTTTATCAGGGCATTTCATGATCGCAAGCTTGAAGAGATAAGCCATGGAGAGATAAACGACTACATTCTGGAATTGATCAAAGAAAACCGGATATCGCGCAGCCAGCAGAATCAGCGTATAAATGCCATTAAATTCTATTATGAGAAGGTGCTGAAGCGGGACAAGGCTTATTTTGATATCGACCGGCCACGTATTGACAAAAAGTTGCCTGATGTTTTAAGCAAGGAAGAAATTGGAGAGATGTTGAAGTGTACAACAAATCTTAAGCATAAGAGTTTGATTGCCCTGATTTATTCATGTGGACTGAGAAGAAGTGAAGCAATCAACATGAGACTGGAAGATATTGATTCGAAAAGAATGTTGATTAAGATAAAGGGGGCAAAAGGGAATAAAGACAGGTATGTGCAATTGGCTAAAAGTACATTGGAATTATTGCGCAGGTATTACAAGGAAGAAAAGCCAAAAGTATGGTTGTTTGAAGGTCAAGGGGGCAAACAGTACAGTGCATCCAGTATTTTAAACGATGTGAAACAAGCGGCAGCCAGGGCAGGCATTAAGAAACGAGTTTATCCTCATATTCTCCGTCACAGTTTTGCTACCCATCATTTGGAGCAGGGTACAGATTTGCGTTACATACAGGAATGGTTAGGGCACGAGAGTCCCAAGACAACTGAGATTTACACGCATGTTTCCAAAACTGATTTTGTTAAATTTAAGAATCCGATTGATGATCTGAATCTGGACGACAATTAAACATGTGCATACAATGCCGATTTGATATAATAAACTCAACAAAACAAAGGCCAAATAAGAAATAAAAACAAAAAAAAATTTACATATTCGTT
>ERZ795053.36-NODE-36-length-149797-cov-7.031628_pt1 | contig 149797 bp, 131 predicted proteins | sample MGYA00375137_ERZ795053 | MGnify/ENA primary metagenome ERZ795053 (study PRJEB30182, sample SAMN05720284) | activated sludge metagenome | isolation source: Anaerobic digester | place: Hong Kong | collected 2014-12-17 ... | reverse complement strand
TTCTGGCAATTGTAATTTTGGCATTCTTTATTATCTTTTACAAAATCATCCTTTTTATCGCATTTGATCAGGAATTCAGCCATACACGTAGTATCCCCGTTGGCTTTTTCAATTATCTCATCATGGCATTAATTGCCCTTACCATTGTTTTAAGTATAAAGGTTGCCGGCATCATATTAATTTTATCCTTACTAACTATCCCACAAGCTATTGCAAACTTATTTGTGACCGACTTTAAAAAAATTGCGATCTGGTCAGTTTTTATCGGTTTTTCGGGAGCAATGGGCGGGCTAATGGGCTCCTGGTACCTCGACATACCATCCGGGGCATCCATTATTTTCACCCTGGTAATTCTTTTTTTGATATTCAGGACCTATAAGTCGCTCTTTTTGAAGTCGAAACAGTCAAAATCAAACCCCGCCAGCCAGATTTAAATATACTGTTATATTTGAAACAAACAGTACCGGAAATTGTATAAATCACTATCAATAACACTGCTAACTAGCTTTAATAGAAATAACTTGACACGATTAATGAACATACGATATAAGTTTCCGGCTGCTGTTCTTTTTCTAATTTTTATTAACACAACTACCTTTTGTCAGGAGCCCTATTTCAGTCAGTATTTTAATACACCCTTACTGTATAATCCCGCAATGACAGGTTTAAGTGACGGATTAAAAGTCAGGGTTAATTATCGTAATCAATGGCCACAATATAACGATGATCTGAAAACATATAATTTTTCGATGGACGTGGCCGAACGCTTTATGCCCGGTGCAGGCGGACTTGGTATCATCTTCAACACCAACAAGGAAGGTGATGGCTTCATCAGAAAAAATACTATAGGTGGTTTGGGCTCTGCCCGAATCCGTATGAGCAGGAACCTGGTAAGCCAGCTTGGTTTTATGGTCTCTTATGTTCAAAATCAAATTGACAATAACGATTTTATTTGGAGCGACCAGCTGGATAACAGGCATGGGCTTTTGTATCCAACTTCATCTTTTGCCGGTTTCGAAAACAAAAATGTATCATATGCCGACATGAGTATTGGTGCCCTTTTGCATTACGAACAGGAATATATGAGCATGACTTATGGCGGAGCCATTCATCACCTTTTTAAGCCAAACGAGTCATTTTATAGTCTGGAAATGAATGTTCCACGCAAGTATGTTCTACATGCCAATTTTGTGATCCTTCAGGTGAGTAATGCCCGAAAAGGTTTCAGGTTTAATCCAGGGATTTTGTTCGAAAACCAGTCGGGATATAACACCTTCAGCTTGGGGACCAATGTATCAAAATCGGTTTTGTATGCAGGAGCCTGGTACAGAAATAAAGATTCTCAGATTTATAACTACGAGTCCCTGACGTTGCTAGTGGGAATCAACATTCCGATGGTGAATAAATATAGCAGAATTAAAATGATGTATAGCTACGACATCAACATTGCCAATATGCCGGGTACTGGTGGATCACATGAAATCAGCCTCCGCTTTGAATTTGATCAAATTCACCTTGTAAAAAGTCAGGATGCATTTGCTAATGATTATCCAATCATTTACGATCCTGTTATTTTCTAAGAGCAATTCTAATCTACTTCTTCCTTAATTGTTTTTATTGGCCTGTGAACATCAATAGTTGATGGTTACATATAACCATTGCCTGTAACCATTCAATACTCCATTGAAGAAACAGCACTGCTTTAACCAATTCCAAATAATGTTTGGGTGTATAATTGCCACCCGACACCGAATACAAATACACTGGTAAATAACATAAGGTGAATTATCAGGCAGGCAAATAAAAAGGTCCGGACTGCAATCAATCCGGACCAAAGTATTTTAATAATCTAAATTGTTATCTTACCAGGGTCACCACCCCATTTGTTTTAGGATCTATTTTATCGTCAAATGACTGCCCTGTCCATACAGTACCATCTTTAAATCGTCCTGCAGCTTTCCAGATATACATTCCCTGGGGCATAAGTACCCCGTCAGGATTGTAACCGTCCCAGCTCTCTGCCGGTGTTCCATGTTCATCCAGCTTGTCTGATTCCCACATGAGATTACCTTTCAGATCAAACACCTGTACCTCATAGGTTTCCAGGTTTACGCCTTTTGGTGTAAAATGGCTGATCTCATCATTGGGGTTATTTGGTGAAAACGCGGTTGGGAAATACAATCCCCTGAAGAAAATTTTAATTTTATGAATGGTTGTGTCAGAACATTTAAAATCATCCGTAGTATTTGGAGGATAATCATTGTATGAAACAAGGGTTACACTATAGGTGCTGTCATATTCATATACCTCCACCGGATCAGGAACCGTTGAAGTATTTCCATTTCCAAAATCCCATAAGTAATGGGTTGCAAATATTGAATTATTGGTAAACTTCACCCTTCCCTGAACACCACCATAATCGGTTGAAATTTTATAATCACTAAAAGGAACCGGATATACAAGAAATGATTGTTGTGTTTCGCCACTGCACCCATGTGCCTTCATTTTCATGGTAACGGTATAATTATCAATACGTGAGTAAGTATGCTGGGGATGCGAAACCGTAGAAGTATTGTCATCGCTCAGATAATCACCAAAATTCCAATGCCATTGAGTAATTTCAAGTTTTGTACTGTCATAATCAGGAATAAATGTGGCGGCATTGTTCAAACATGGATTTTTTATTAAAAATTCAAAATCTGGTGCAAAATTCACATAAGCCGGGGTGGTATCTGTAGTGGAACAACCATGCAGAGATGTGATTTGAAGTGAAACTTTAAATTCACCGGTATCTGCAAACATGTGAACCGGATTTTGCATATTTTCAATTGTCCCGTCTCCAAAATCCCATTTCCACTCCACTCCGGGATCATTGGGTACATATATGGAAGCATCATTAAATTGAATTTCCTGACCAAAACAAACCCCCAGACCTGCAGTATCAACACGGGCAAAAGGATACTCAAATACTTCCAGGGTTTGATACATTGTATCCGTCATAAAATAGCCGTAAACTGTTGCTGACAGGCCAAATTTAACGTTATACACTCCCGGGAACATATACCGGTGTAATATGGTATCATGCGGTGAATAATAGGTACTGTCAGTCCCGTCGCCAAAATCCCAGTACCAGTCTTCAAATCCTGCTGAAATCGGACTGTAGGAATTATCCAGGAACATGGTAGTATCACCCAAACATACAAATTGATGCTGAAAATCGGCAATAACGGCATTACCAGCATACACCATCTGAATAATATCATCATAACCACCAAACCGATCCCAGACTTTAAGATAAACTTCATACCATCCTTCGGCAGGATATATCCATGTTGGAGTAGCTGTGCCAGTGGCGGTATCAAGGCTGGTGGTAGGATCCCCAAAATCCCAATACCAGTCGATAATAGTATTTGATGGTTGCGATTCGTCAAAAAAGAAAGATTCAAGTGTAACATCTGAAGCATAGGTGAAATTTGCTTCCGGGAAATCAGTTATTACAATGGAGTCGCAATATATATCACTGCACCCGTTAAAATCAAATACGGTTAAACAAATTTCATAAACTCCCGCAGTATCATACGTATGGATTACAGGATTTATATTGTTTGCAGAGGTTCCGTCACCAAAATCCCACATTCTGTTTATTACAGGCGATCCATGTCCTACTGAATTATCATTAAAAGTTACCGGAATACTAAGAGCCACCGTATCTGGCATAACATACATCGCTTCTGGAAGTGAATCGATGGTAATTGTTTGCTGCACCAAGTCGTTACAACCGTAAATATTTTCCACCGAAAGTGAAACCTGGAATGGCCCCGGTGTAGAAAAAAGGTGTGAAGGCTCAAACAAAACTGAGGAGTTATTACCCATTGATCCCGGATCTCCAAAATCCCACATCCAACTGCTTATTTCTGTATTTGCACTATCAGTTAAGTTTACAAAATAGGTGGTATCACCAAAACATGAAGTAACTGCACTAAATGCTGCTTCAGGCTGCCCCGCAACATAAATCTCTTCAATATATGGAACCGAGGAACAACCATCGCTATTGATAACGACCAGGGTTACGGTGTAATTTCCAATATTGTTAAACTCATGACATGGATCTTTCAAAGTACTTATATTGCCATCTCCAAAATTCCATATCCATGAGTTGATAGTATCAGCATTAGCAATGGACTCATCAGTAAAACATGTTTGCATACCAACACAGGTAGCAGTATGCGAAAATGCAGCTACCGGCAAAGTATCAACCAACACCGGCACAATAGAATCATCAAAACAGCCAAGTTCGTTTTCGACTGTTAAAACTACATCATACAAACCGTGATTGCTGTAGGTATAATTTGGATTCTGAATTACTGAAGTTCCTGATCCATCGCCAAAATCCCAATCCCAGTTTATTATTGGAGATGCATCAAAAGTTGACTCATTGGTAAAAAATGTTGTTTGTCCAAAACAAACTACATCAAAGTCAAAAGCGGCTGTCGGTTTTTCAATCAATATCTGCTTGGTAGTATCATGGCTACAACCATTGGCATTGGTAACCTGCAAAAAAACATCATAGGTACCATTCGCCGTAAACATATATTGAGGATTTTGATCAGTGGAGGTAAACCCACCAAAATCCCAGAAATAGGTTAATTCGCCTCCGGCATTCGGAACAGATGCATCATTAAATTGGATCATCATTCCGGGGCATTGCGAATTATAGGTAAAATCGGCTTCAGGTAATAAATTTACAGTTACAGGACCAACAACAGAATCCATACATCCCAAATCGGTCACAATCTTAAATTTCACATCAAATGTTCCCGCTGTTGTATAAATATGTCCCGGATTTTCAGTAAAAGCATCCCAGGTACCATCATTTTCAAAATCCCAGAAAAACTGTGTAAATGCATTACTTCCATTGAGGGTAGACGTATTTGTAAAACTCATTTCTTCACCTAAACAAACATCATCTGCAGTAAATGAAGCATCGGGACCAACAATAACTTCAATTGTTTCCGTATCATCATCAAAACAACCCAGGTTATTAGAGGCCTTGAAACGAACAGTATAGTTTCCAGAGGTAGGGTAAGTGTATGAAACATTCCAACCGGTAGCATCCCAAATACCGTCATCTTCAAAGTCCCATTTTAAACTATCATTGGGGAAAAAGGCACTGGAATTGGTATTTGCGCTCCCGGTAAAATCCACCGGGAATCCGCCACATACAGGCGAATCGGCACTGATACCGGCACTGCTTACCTTATAATTCAGTATTTGCTCTGAATAGCTTTCCTGACCAACTGGATTTTCGAAATACACCGTTAGGGTTACTGTGTAAGGTCCCTGACCGGGAAAAATAAACCAAACATTGGGACCATAGAGGGTATTGCCTCCAATACTCCATTCCCAATCCGTGATAACCTCACCTCCGGATATTACTGTGGCATCCGTAAAGACCAGCGAATCACAATATTGTTCATAGGTAAAACCGGGAGTTACCTGCCCCACACCTTTGTTTGACCAAACCAGCAGGTTGATCAAAATCAGCAAAAATCCCAGCTTCCTTATATTTAAGCTTAACATAGATTTAATTATAAAACGTTACCATTTTAGTAGTTCATCCCGTATACGTGCTGCTTTTCAATAATGTTTGCCAATTAATGTACTATTTTAAGTACCCATTAATCACTACGTTTTCGGGTCATTTCATAATGCTCCAAAAACGGCTTCAACTGATCGACTTTCAGGCGTTTGGCAATAATTTTTTTGCGGTTATCCAGTAAAAAAATGGTGGGGGTTACCCGTATATCATACAGGTGATGATAATCCGGTGTAACACTGCGTGTACCGTTCACATGTATCCAGGGTAATTGCTCACTTTTAATAAACTTTTTCCAGGCTACCAGATTGGTATCAGTGCATACAGCAAATACTTTAAAATCAAGGGAGTCCTCCTGATCCCAGGCTTTCAGTGCTTTTATTTCTTTGCGGCAATGGGCACAACCCTCTTCATAAAACAAAACGATGATATAGTTTGCATCCTGCCGGTATAAAGATGCAAACCCTCCGCTTGTATCCATGAGGATCATATTTGGGGCATCAGCTCCGATCAGGATATTTCTGAGGGCATCTGCTCTTTCTTCAAGGGTTTTCAGCGTTGATTTACCTGTCCAAAACGCCCTTCCTGTGGCATAATATTTATCAATCATGTGCACAAAAATCTCATCAAACCCCATTACATTCGATGTTTCAAACTTATATGTAAGAAACCATACTGTATACTTGAAAGTCTCGGGATTGGTATCTACCCTTGCAATAAACTTATCTATCTCCCTGATCAATGAGTCGGGGTGCTGATAAATGATTTTATTGAAATAGGTTTCTAATTTCCTGTGATATACCGGTGTGCGCAACAAACGGGCATCGGCCGGATTAAAATCATCCCAGTAATGGTTCTTATAATATTGATAGGTAAATACCGAGTCCTGCAGTTGTTTTTGGGTTAGGCCAAAATCTTCCATCCTGGGATCATCCATCCCTTTTAGCAATACCGAGACAAACAAATCAGGATTTTCATCAATAACATTTTGCTTGTATTTATTCAGCCGTGTTCTTAATGCCTGAACCGAGTCATTGATCTGCTGCGCCGACTCACTCCCCTTTTCAAGCTTTGCCAGTGAATCGGCCAAATTATGAAGTGTTTTTTGAATATTTACATTATAATTGATAAAATCATAAAATACCATGTTCTCCTTCGAATTTTTAAATTGAATTCCGGAATAAAGATCGGGCAGGGCAGTTTGAACTTTAAATTGCTGCTCTTTATTTGCGATTATTTCAAAATATTTGTTGTTATGCTGACCGGCCAAAATGTAAACACCCGCTGGAAGCAATGTATCAGCTTCAAAAACAAAGTGCCCTTTTTTATCGAGATAAGCAGTGTCAGTAAGGTAAGTTTTATCCCCATAATAATTGGCAAGATAAAGCACCGAATCAGTGGCATCTTTTATTGTTATATCAATCCGGAATCCCGATTTACTTTGTGCAGTAATTTTTTCGTTCGCGACAATAATTGCAATCAAAGTCAATGCAATGACTCTGAAATACACCATCACTCTTTTATAATTATCATTCATAGCGTAAAAAAAACAAAGCTAAACTGAAAGATGTAACTGTTTAAAATATCTTTTTACAATCTTTCAAATCCTTATTGTTAACAAGACTGTAAACGCGCCTGAAAGTTGCGTTCATATATTCAAAACAAAATATCAATTAAAAACCAACCTTCGTCTGAATCGTATTGTCTGATTTACATATTTATTTTTATTTTTACACCATTCTAAACAATTACTGTTCATGACTAAAAAATTACTAATTGTTTTCTTCCTGATACTTGGCCTGACTTCCGGCTATGCTCAAACGGTTATTTGGCAGGATGAGTTTGACAATGGTGAAGGCTGGAACATGCAGGACAACTGGGCGATAAACTACGGCACATTACAGTTCACATGGATGCCTGAAGCCACCAACTTTGACCTTACTGCCACCTCATTGCCTTTTTACCTTGAAGAAAATTCTACTGAACTCGTGATCAATCAATTTCTTAGTATTTTTTATCCTTCTACGGATGAAACGGCTCAAATACGCCTCATTACGCAGGATGACCAAATAATAATCTGGGATTACCCACTCAGCAATGGCGATTGGGGATTATCTTCCGGTTCTGATCTAGTTATTCCGATCCATGATTTTGCAGGCACGCAGGTTCAATTGCAATTCCGCACATTCGGGGTAACCACTTTCAACTGGAATCAATGGGATGTGAACGATGTTAGGGTATATGGCACTTTTGATAAAGACATCGCCGCCACTAATATTTCTGGCCCCAAATCAGTTGAGCTTTTTGAAACAGGTATCTGGACGGTAGATGTTACAAATTTCGGTACTCAATCACTTACCGGGTATACGGTCAGTATTTATGAAAACACAGGTAATGCGCTGATTGGCTCAGTGGAAGAAACGGAGGATATAGAAGCCGGTGAAACCCGTTTTTATGATATTCAATGGCAATCAAATGCAGCGTTTAATACCTCATTTAAGGCCGTTGTAGAATCGATTGATGATGAATTTCCGGGAAATAATAAGTCGGCCTCCATGTTTGTAAGAGTTAAACCCGACTTGCTAACAAATGTCCTTTTGTGGGACAATGATAATGGTATTCAATCAGTACTTGATCCTGAGCATGAAGATATGGTGGACGCTTCCACCGGGTTAAAAAGAATTTTAAATGACGCCGATATTGATTACGAATTTGCGAGTAGTCTTCCCCAGAACCTCGATAATTATGACATAATTTTCGCAACGATGGGGAATTATTGCCTTAGCTGAGGTGGCACTCCCCCTGGTTTTGTAAATGCAACAGACCAGGACAAATTAGCCAACTACCTCGAAAATGGCGGAAATCTTTACATCGAAAGCGTTAATCTGGGACAGGATTATAATGGAACCGCGTTCTTTGACTTATTGGGAATTGAATACAAAGGAGATGGCGGACAATACGAAGTGGTAACTCTGAAAGGCAATTGTATGAATTGCACCGAATCACTCAAATATTATTATCTGGGTGAAATCAGCCCGCATTACAGTATTGATGAATTAAAGAGCGATGGTGCTGTGATGTTGATCAATAGTGAAGATGGCAAAGGAAGGTTCTTTGCTTACGAAAATGAAGGCTATAAAGTAATCACTTCGTCAATAACTGCGGGGGCAATAGCCAATGATGATTCTCTCAATTTTAAGCCCTATTTATTTAGCGAATTTTTTAATTTTTTCCTGGGTTACAACCCAACAACAACCTTGCAGGAGAATATCAGTGGAATGCTGGATGGGAAAATCTATCCTAATCCATCTCAATCTCAAACCAGTATCACTTTTAGCTTAGGCAAAGCTGACATGGTGAAGGTTGAAATATTTTCGATGAATGGACAATTGATTGAAACGTTGGCAAATGGATTTTATCCGGCAGGAAGACACCAGTTAAAATGGGGCAATGGCAGGGAAAAAGGAAGTTATGTATGCCGTATAATTAGCGGCAAACAGGTGATCACTAAAAAGTTGATCCTTGTAGATTAACGGATCGTTAGAGCAAGCTGTAAGAAAATACCCGAAAAAATTCCAAATAAACCGGGTTAAAATATAGAGAGGACGGGACTGGTGTTCCAACTGGTCTTCAAAACCAGTAACAGACGGATAAAACCGGCTGTGGCAGGTTCGATTCCTGCCCCCTCTGCTTATGAACAACTTATCTTTCATAAGCGCAGCGCAATGAAAGGTTAGTTGTTCAAATCCCGACAAACTGAAGCAAGCGAAAGTTTCGTCGGGATTATCAAATCCACAAACCGCAGCAAAGCGAAAGTTTCGTCGGGATTATCAAATCCACAAACCGCAGCCAAGCGAAAGTTTCGTCGGTCGATAACCCTCAATCAATTCAATCCCCCAATACTTCAAATCATTTATAGGCAAATAATTGCAACCAATGCAAGAAAAACAAGACATATTCAAACATATCCCGGGTGTTGACAAACTCCTCAACGCATCGGATATCAAGGAATTGATAATCAAATTCAATCCCGAACTGGTGAAGTTTGCTATCCGTGAGACCTTGAACGGAATAAGGCAAAACATCAGCAAGTTCAAAAACCCACCTTCAGAGGATTGGATCATTAAAAAAGTTACTGAGTTCATTCAAAACCTTACCGGTAAAAACCTGAAACCGGTCTTCAATGCTACCGGCGTAATCGTTCACACCAACCTTGGCAGAGCACCTTTCAGCGATCAGGTGCTGAGCGAAGCGATGGAAACACTCAAAGGATACAATAACCTTGAATTCGATCTGGATAAAGGCGAACGCGGTTCGCGCCATTCGCATCTCACCCCAAAACTCAAATATTTAACCGGGGCCGAAGATGTTTTGGTAGTAAACAACAATGCCGCTGCTGTGATGCTGGTTTTGCGCACCTTCGCAAAAAACAAAGAGGTGGTCGTTTCCAGGGGGGAATTGATTGAGATCGGTGGCTCCTTCCGGTTGCCGGAGATCATGGCTGCATCTGATTGTAATATGGTGGAAATAGGCGCTACCAATAAAACCCACCTGAAAGACTATGAAAAAGCTATTTCTGAAAAAACTGCCATGCTTTTCAAAGCACATAAATCGAACTATGTCATTAAAGGATTTACCCAGGAAGTGGATTTGCCGGAGCTGGTCAAATTAGGGAAAAAACACAATATTCCGGTTGTTTACGACATGGGTTCGGGATTGCTCCGAAAAACCAATGTTCCGGTCTTAAAAGGCGAACCCGACGTTCGGGAAACCTTAGCTCAGGGAATTGACCTGGTTACTTTCAGCGGCGACAAACTCATTGGTGGCCCTCAAGGAGGTATCATCGCCGGGAAAGCCAAATATATCTCCATCCTTAAAAAGGAACCAATGGTTCGGGCGCTTCGTGTTGGAAAAACCACACTGGCATTCATGGAAACGGCTTTGAGCCATTACCTGGATGATAAACTGCTGGAAAATCACAACACCATTTTCAGTACTTTGCAACAACCGCTCTCTGTTTTAAAAAAGCGCGCTGTAAAACTACAGGAGGCATTTGGGAAATATGAAATCCACTCGGAGCTTACCGAAAGCGAAGGCTATTGCGGTGGCGGAGCCTTACCTGATGAGGCGGTTAAAAGCTTTGCTGTAAAACTTACAGGTGATTTTGAATCAAACAAATCAAGGGCATCCTTCATGGAGAAATTGTATTTTGCCCTCATGCAACAGCCGAAACCGGTGATCGCAATCTTGAAAAAAGGTGAACTCTATTTTGATGTACTCACCTTACAGGATAAAGATATTGATCTGCTTGCAACAATCGTTAACCAAACAAAAGCCAGCCTCGCATGAAACACGTGATCATCGGAACAGCAGGCCATGTCGACCATGGAAAAACGGCCCTCATTAAAGCCCTGACCAACTTCGACTGCGATACACATAAAGAGGAAAAAGAGCGTGGCATTACCATCAACCTCGGATTTACCCACCTCGATCTTCCCTCCGGAGAATCAGTAGGCATTGTGGATGTTCCAGGCCATAAGGATTTCATTAAAACCATGGTGGCCGGGGCCTATGGCATCGACATCGTTTTGCTGGTGGTGGCTGCCGACAGCGGCATCATGCCCCAAACCCGGGAGCACCTGCAGATCATCGAAATGCTGGGCGTTCAGCATGGTATTATTGTGCTCAATAAAGCCGATCTGGTTGATGAAGAGATGATAGAATTCAACCAGCTTGAGATTTCAGAATTTGTGGAAGGCACCAAACTCGAAAACGCACCCATTGTGCCGGTTTCATCACTTTCAGGAAATGGAATTGACCTGCTGATCGAAGAAATCGAAAAGATCATCCCAAAGGTAAAAGAGAAAGAGATCACCGACCGCTTTCGCATGTATATCGATCGTATATTCAATGTGAAAGGGATTGGGTTTGTAGTCACCGGTTCGGTGCTTGAGGGAAAGATCAGTCAGGGAAAAGATTTATACCTGCTTCCGGGAAAAGCTAAGAAAGTGAAGATCCGGGGACTCGAACGGCACGGCAGTCCAACTGAAGAAGTTTTCGTGGGCGACCGCGCAGCCATCAACCTGGCCGGATTGAAATTTGAAGATTACGTTCGGGGAATGGTTTTAAGCAACAAACAACTCGAAGAAACCGAAATGATCGATGCCACCTGTACCATCTTTGATGAAACCACGGTTTTGGGCCTTTGGTCGAATGTGATTTTTTACACGGGCACTTTTGAGTGCAATGCCCGCATGCATCTATTGGATAAAGATGAACTCTCTGCCGGACAAACAGGAATTGTCCAGATCCACCTTGGTAAACCCGCTGTCCTGGTAAATAAGGATAAGTTCATTATCCGAAATACCTCAAACGACCTTACCTATGGCGGCGGAACGGTGATTGATGTGCAACCGCTGCATCATAAACGCCGAACAGAAAAGGTGATAAGTGAATTGACCGAGCTGGTGGATGCAACACTCAATAGTGACAAGCTGATTAACCTGGTTAAAATTGAACTTGGAAAAACCAACATTCCGGAATTTGCTTCCGCTATCGCCTCTAAAATTCACAAAACAACTGACGAAGTAGTTGCAGAATGTGAAGAAAATCAAAATAAGGAGCTGTTGATTTTCAAATCCGGCGATCAGGTTATTCTGCTGCGAAATAACAGGGATGCTTTTTACCGCAAGCAGGTTTTGGAAGAAATCAATTCATATCATCAAAAAAATCCAATTTTAGAAGAAGGGCTTGAAACCATCGATTTTTATGGTAAGTTCAGCTTCGGGAGTAATGAGGCCGGTAAAATTTACCTCGATCATGTAATGAGCAGTATTTATCAGGAAGGATTAATTAAAAAAGCGGCCAACACCTGGGCCCTGAAAGAACACGAAGTAAAGATCGATACCAAAACCCAAAATCAGTTGAATTGGCTGGAACAAACCATTCTGAATGTTGGCATGGATAAACCCATGAGCTCTGAAATTGAAGAAAAGGCACATCAGGAAAAGATCAACAAAGACCGGTTGAAAATGATGCTAAAATTCCTGCGGAAAGAAGGCAAACTGGTATTTTTCGAGGGGGAATACATTCACAGTGAAATCGTGAACCGAAGCCGGAAAATATTGTTGGAGAAAATAGCCACAAAAGCTGATGGTATCAACGAAAAGGAGTTCAGAGAAATGATTGAAGGAACAAAAAAACTGGTGCAGATGCTGCTCGGAATTTTCCTCGAAGAAGGCAGTGTGATCAAGCCCACTTTTTATATCCTGATCACTGAAAAAGGAAAAAACATGTTGAATTAATAATTTAAGAAGATAAAAACAACCTAATGAAAACACTTGACGCAACCGGGCTGAAATGCCCCATGCCATTGATCCAAACAAAAAAGGCACTGAAAGAGATCGGCAAGGAAGATACGCTTCGAATCCTGATTGATAATGAAACTTCCGTGAAAAATGTGACCCACTTTCTCAACGATAATAATTTACCGGTGGTTCAAAAGCGCGACGGTGAAATTTTTGAGTTGATCGTAAACAAAACAGGCGACGAAAGTTATGCGACTTCCGATGCGGAAGCTTATTGCGAAATCCCTGAGCCCAAAGGCAGCAGCTATGTTGTGGTATTTGCCAAAGATTATCTGGGCGAGGGAGAGTACGATCTCGGAAATTCGCTGGTGGGCGCTTTACTCACCACCATGTTGGCCTCTGAGCGTTTGCCCGGAAAAATCATCGTTCTGAATAAAGGCGTTAACCTCGTAACAACCGGCTCACTCTATCTTAAACAATTGAAGGAGCTCGAAGCAAAAGGTGTGGATATAATGACCTGCGGCACCTGCCTCGATTATTACGATAAAATGGATGTGCTGGAAGTCGGGCGCGTTTCAAATATGGCCGATATCCTTGATGCTATGCTGGATGGAGGGAAAGTGATAAATATTTAATGATGGAAATTGATCTCTTAAACCTGGTTGAACAGGGCGGCTGTTCCGCTAAGCTTTCCGCAGCAGAGCTGAAGGAGGCACTGGCCGATCTGCCGGTAATTAAACACGAGAATATTCTGGTTGATATTGAGACACATGATGATGCCGGAGTTTTTAAGATCCGTGATGATTATGCCCTCATCCAAACCACTGACTTTTTCCCGCCGGTTTGTTCGGAGGCTTATGATTTTGGTCAGATTGCTGCGGCTAACGCCCTCAGTGATGTATACGCCATGGGTGGACAGGTTTTATCGGCGCTTAACATCATGCTTTTCCCGGCCGATTTACCCATGACAATCCTGAAGGAGATCCTGCGCGGCGGTCAGGATAAAGTGCAGGAATCGGGTGGGTTTATTCTTGGTGGTCATACCATCACCAACGAAATCCCAACCTACGGACTTGCCGTTACCGGCTGGATCCATCCCGATAAAGTAGTGACTAACGATCAGGCCGAAGCCGGAGATGTTTTAATTCTATCTAAACCCATTGGGACCGGTATTATCATTTCGGCAAAGAAAAATAACCTCGTTTCCATAGAAGCTTATGAAGCCGCAAAAAACAACATGAAACATCTTAACGACAAGGGTGCCGAAGTGATGAACCAGTTCGGCATTAAAGCAGCCACTGATGTTACCGGGTTTGGCATAATGGGCCATGCCATGAAAATGGCCGATGGAAGTAAGGTGTCCATTCGAATTAATTCAAAAGCAATCCCTACCCTGCCCTCGGTGATGGATCTGATTGAGATGGGATGTATTCCAGGTGCGGCGTTCCGTAATCAGGAGTTTACGGATGCAGATTGCGAATTTGAGGATGCGGTGGATTATAATCACAAAATGCTGGTGCTGGATGCACAGACTTCAGGAGGGTTATTAATGGCGGTGAAACCGAAAGATGCGGAAGCGGTTGTTGAACAATTAAAAAAATCGGGGTATCCCAATTCTGCCATTGTAGGTGAGGTGATCCCCCGTCGAAATAAGTCAGTTTATGTTTATTAGTTTTACCCTTTAAATCACATTTAATTTGTGCTGCTTATATTGAATTCTGCAATTTTGAAGCTATGACCAACTCCGACCTCATTCATAAATTCTACAACTCCTTCAGCAACTTTGATCTGGAAGGAATGGCAAGTTGTTATCATAAAAACATAGAGTTCCAGGACCCCGCATTCGGATCATTAAAGGGGGAAAGAGCCATTAAAATGTGGGCGATGTTAATTTCCCGAAAGGAAGTGATCAGGGAGATCCGCTTTTCAAACATTCAGGCAGGAGAAGAAAATGGAAGTGTAGATTGGGTAGCCCAATATGCCTATGGTCCAAAAAAGCGGAATGTAGTAAACCGCGTGCATGCTGAGTTTCGGTTTCAGGATGGAAAAATCATTAAACACACTGATGATTTTAATTTATGGAAATGGTCGCGACAGGCCCTTGGCCCGGTGGGCTATTTGCTGGGTTGGAGTTCGTTTTTACAAGGTAAAATTCAACAAGAAACCAAAAGGCGGTTGGATGTTTTTATACAAAACCAAAAATAGGATGTTAAACCGCTTCAAGCGTCTGTAAAAAGAACGCGTTAAGCATCCCACTTGATGATATACTATTTCAAGGGTCTCGCCGCCGGCAATCATTGATCAAATTTGTTATTGATTCATTATTGGTGTATTTTTGCATCAAAACTACCTACTATGGCACGACAAAGTATTTCCTTTACAGAACCGAATGATGAATGGTTAAAATCACAAGTTGAAAGCAAAGAGTATGCGAGCAAAAGTGAGATTATCAATGATTTGATAAGGCAAGCTAGAAAACAACAAGTTCAAGTTGACTGGATAAGAGCTAAACTGGAACAATCTGAAAACAGCGGATTTACGGACGCTTCAAAAGACCAGATTTTAAAAGAATCAAAGTCGCTGATTAATGGCTAATTACAGATTGAGCAATCAGGCCAAAGATGACTTAATTCGAATTCATCATTACGGAGCTGAAAAATTCGGGATAGCCAAGGCTGATAAATATTTTGATTCGTTTTTTAAATATTTTGACATCATAAATGAGCGACCATTTTCATTCGAATCAGTTGATTATATAAAAAGTGGATACAGACGTTGTGTTTGTGGATCTGACAGCATTTACTTCAGAATAAATGATGGTATTGTTGAAATTATGACAATTATAGGAAGACAAGACTTAAATGCTATTATTTAAAACTCTTCAAGTGTCGCTGAGCACTCTACGCTTCAAGCGTCCCGCCGGTCCGCTGAACAGGCAGGCTTGAAGCATACAACAATAAAACCACTCCCCTCCCCGTTTGAGATATCTTCAACTGTTTTCCAAAAACAAAAGGTTTAATTATACCTAATCAAACAATCTTATACATGATCAGAAAAAACCGAAGCTCGTTATTTTTTGTAACGATTTTGCTTGCTGGGCTTGTTGTGTCATGCAGCGAAAGAGAAGATGTAACCCAATACGCTCCGACTGAAGTCTATCCCGATGATAACACGCTTGATGGAATCGCCAGCAAAAAGGCCATGATCGTTATCGCCCACGACGACGATATGTGCGCCATGACAGGCACCATCTCTATGCTCAACAAAAAGGGATGGGACATCCGGGTTATTAGCATCAGGAAAGATGAAGACCGCAACGAAGCCCACCGCAAGGCTTGCAGCCGTTTACTGGACTCGGTAATGTTTTTCAATTTTGATCCGGCCAAACTTAGGATTGAACCGGAAGATGGACAAAATTTATACGATGCAATTCCCAAAGATCAGTTTGAGCAGGTTTTTAACCGTCCGCTTGTGGAGCTGGAGATACAGCAAAGGATCAATCAATTCCAACCCTCGGTGATCTTTACCCTCGACAGCGAAATGGGAGGTTACGGTCATCCGGAACATGTGTTTATCAGTCAGTTGGTGGTGGATTTGGCAAAAGCGGATTCAATCCAACCTGAATATATTTATCAAAGCGTTTACACCAATCACATGGAAAAAACGATCATGGCAAGGCACTCAAAGCGGATGAAGTCGTGGGGCTTTCCGGGTGATGGCTGGGAAAGGGCAAAGGCAGCTTATAACACCCCGGAAGGCATGCCAGAACCCACCGTGCAGATCAACATCACATCCGAAGCTCGGGCCAAGATGAATTACCTTAAATCATACAACAAACGCGAACGCAAAACCATGGGTTTCTTTATCCCGGCCTTTGAATTTTACAGCGCCGAAGAATATTTTAATATATTTGACAGGGAGTTTTATCGGGTGATAAAGCTTTAAGGAAATATCAAATGCCAAAAAATAAAAATGTAAAATCTCACATCCTTCTTAGCATTTTTAGTTTATCACTTTTTATAACTTCTTGCTGTTTTTCAACTAAGGAGAAATACCTTGGCAGCAATCTATATCTTTCTGAGTATAATAATATAGAACGAAGTATTTTATTTCAGCAAAAAAGATGTTCTAATACAGGAATTGAGATTGTACCAATGACAGTGTTTGCCTGTGCATATAATTCAGATTGGATTATTGCTAAATCCGGAAATGCCAGGTTAAAAAAGGATTTCCAATACTGGATTATTAATAATAACAATGTAAATAACCCATCGCTATCAAATATTAAAGCGAATACCTTAGGCCCTCTTGACTGGGAATCCTTTACGACAGAGATAAAAGAGAAAAAAATCAATTTAACCCTGGAAGGTTTTAATTAAAATCCAAACTTAAATTATCCATGTACCCAATCAATTCCCATACCTCCCGACTTCAGATTCGCAAACTTGAAATTTCTGACATTGAACTTTGGGAACCCTTTTTCGAAAACAATCCTTCCTTGCCCTACCTGGGATTGAATTTGGTGTTGGATAAAAAAACCCAGGCAAAAGACTGGATCGATCGGCAGCTTTGGCGTTATGCCAACAACAAATTCGGTCATCATGCACTTATCGAAAAAACAAGCGGCAGGTTTGTTGGTCAGTGTGGCTTGCTGTTGCAGGAAGTTGATGGGCAGGAGGAAATAGAAGTAGGATATTCACTGCTTCCTGAATTTTGGGGTAAGGGTTACGCCACCGAAGCCGCCTGCTTTTTCCGTGATTTCGCTTTTGAGGAAAAACTTTGCCATTCATTGATCTCGATCATTGACATCCGAAATGTGGCTTCGCAAAATGTGGCCATGAAACTTGGGATGAAAAAAACCAGGCAGATAAAATACCAGGAACTGGAGGTTTTCATTTACAGGGTTGAAGAAAAAGCCCGGCGAAAAAATAATCATCCTGAAATCAAGAATTGAATATTTTTGTGTCGATTTTATAAATCAATACCCATGCGACCATAACAACGAACCCCCTGGTAAACCGTCGGAAAATCTGACTGTACCAAATCGAGCCTCCATTTGCCTTGCAAATGCCATTCAATTTTCAACATCACATTTTAACAGGATTTCAATTTTAAAATAATGATACATCCACATACCGAATTGCAATTTATAAGCAACGAAATAGGATATGGCGTTGTAGCCACCCATTTCATTCCGGCCGGAACCATTACCTGGGTTTTGGATAAACTTGACAGGGAGTTCAGCCCGGTCGATTTTCAGAACATGGAACCGATTTACCAAAACATTCTGGACACTTACACATACCGCAACAACAAAGGGAACTATGTACTTTGCTGGGATAACGGCCGGTACGTGAACCACAGCTTCAACTCCAACTGCCTGACCACAGCTTATGACTTTGAGATTGCTGTACGTGATATACAGCCTGGCGAGCAACTCACCGACGATTACGGCTACCTCAATATCCCTTTGCCTTTCAGGGCTTTGGATGAAGGAACACGCCGCAAAGTGGTTTATCCCGACGATCTGCTCAAATATTACCGCATTTGGGATAACAAGATCAAAAAGGTGTTTAACCGGATTATAAAAGTGGATCAGCCATTACGCTCTATTGTTCCAATGGACATGTGGGATAAAATCGAAGGGATCATCAACGGAAAAGATCAGCTTGATTCCATTTTGAATAATTTTTACAACGAAAAGCCAAATGGAGATTGATCCCTGAGCTAAACAAACAGCGGTATTAATTGGTTCTTTAATCACTAATTGATACTTTTATACGATGAATCCAAATGTTGATCAGTACCTGGTGGAAGGGTGCATGCGATGTAAATATGGCGGCACGCCCGACTGTAAGGTAAATACCTGGCGCGAACACTTAAAATTACTTCGCAATATTGTAATTGATTGCGGTTTAACCGAAGATTTTAAATGGAAACAACCCTGCTATACTTACAATGACCGCAATGTATTGCTGGTAACAGCTTTTAAAGAGTTTGCAACCATTTCGTTTTTTAAAGGTGCATTGCTAAGTGATGGCCAAGGATTGATGGCTGCACCCGGCGACAATTCGCAGGCATACCGGCAACTTCGATTTACCAGTATTGACCAGATACTGGAACTGGAGGCGGAGATCAGGGCATATATTTTTGAAGCTATCGAAATAGAAAAAGCCGGGCTTAAAATAAACTTTGCACAAAAAGAGGAACTTGTATATCCGGAGGAACTTACTGAAATATTAAATAAGGATGCCAGGTTGAAGGAAGCTTTTGAAAATCTCACGCCTGGCCGGCAGAGAGGCTATATCCTGTTCTTTTCGGCGGCCAAACAGTCGCAAACACGCAAAACACGAATTGAAAAATATATTCCGAATATTTTAATGGGAAAGGGGATGCAGGATCGGTAAACCTTTTTATATGTACAAATATTTTTCAAAATAAACCAATAACAATTTAACCCAATGCAATTACAATCCCTTGGATACAACCAACAATTTGAAGACTGGCGAAACGAAAATGGCCTGGCCGACTTTGAAATTGGGCGGGTGGTGGCCGAGCACAAGGAACGTTATATCGTTAAAACCGCCACAACGGAGCTGGATGCTGAAATAACCGGCAACTTGCGTTTCACAGCACGCAGCCGTGAGGACTTTCCCGCCGTCGGCGACTGGGTGGCGCTGGTGGCATATGACCAGGAGATGGCCATTATTCACCGGATATTTCCCAGGCAATCCATGTTGTTCCGCAAAGCCGTAGATAAGGCCGGTGAAATACAGATCATCGCTACCAATATCGATTATGCACTCCTGTTGCAGGCGGTCGACCGCGATTTTAACATCAACCGGTTGCAACGATACCTCACCATCGCCAATAACTCAAAAGTGAGCCCCGTCATCATTCTTACCAAAACCGACCTCATTGACAACCAAAAAACAGTTGAGATCACCAACAGCATTAAAAAGCGGATAAGCGATGTGCCGGTGATTGGCATCAGTAACGAAACAGAAGCCGGCATGGAGGAACTCCAGAAGTTTATCATTGCAGGGAAAACCTATTGTATGCTCGGCTCATCAGGAGTGGGCAAATCAACACTTTTGAATAAGCTCTCCGGCAAAAACCTCATGAAAACCGGTGCAATAAGCGATCATACCAACAGGGGAAAGCACATTACCAGTCACCGTGAATTAACCCTGCTTGAAAACGGAGCAATCCTCATCGACAACCCGGGCATGCGCGAGGTGGGCATTGCCGATTCATCCGAAGGACTTGAAACCACCTTTGATGAGATTATGGAATTTGCCGGCCAGTGTAAGTTCAAAGATTGCACCCATACCTCCGAAACCGGTTGTGCTGTTCTGAAGGCCGTTGAGGCGGGTAACATTGATCCTGAATCCTACCAAAACTACCTGAAGATGGAGCGCGAGAAAGCCCATTTTGAATCGAGTGCTGCCGAACGCAAAAAGCGCGATAAGCTATTTGGGAGGATAATGAAGGATTATAAGAAAAAGGACATTAAGCAGCGGAAAGGATAATTCATTTGATAATCTAACCTGGCATCTAATAAAGAATAACACTGCAATGGGGAGCACAGGCTTAACACTGGGTAAATTTGCCCCCTTCCACAAGGGCCATGAACTTCTGGTTCGAACAGCGTTAGGGGAAACCGACCATGTGATCATTGTTATTTACAACTCTCCGGAAATTACACAAATACCACTTAATATCAGGACTAACTGGATCCGGACAATTTTCCCTGAAGTTGAAGTCATAGAAGCCTGGGATGGTCCGTCAGAAAGTGGCAATAGCCCGAAAGTAAAAAAGATCCAGGAAAATTACATTCAGAGGATTCTTAATGGTAGAAAAATCACCCATTTTTATTCGAGTGAGTTTTATGGTGATCATATGAGTAATGCACTAAATGCAGTAAACAGAATAGTTGATAAAAAGAGATCAATCGTCCCCATCTCAGGTTCTGCAATTCGAAAAAATCCATTTAAGTATAGGCAATTCCTTTCGCCAGTTGTTTACAAGGATTTTATCGTTAATGTTGTATTTCTGGGTGCTCCTTCAACTGGAAAATCGACCATGGCTGAATATTGCGCCCGTAAGTTCAATACTGTTTATATGTCGGAATATGGTCGCGAGTATTGGAATAAAAACCAGATAAACAGACGGCTAACCTTAAATCAATTGGTCGAAATAGCCGAAGGCCATCTAATCCGCGAAAACCAACAAATAATGGAGGCGAACACCTGGTTGTTCAGCGATACTAATGCTATAACTACCTATATGTTCTCCTTGTATTACCATAATAAGGTACACGATAGATTAACTGAACTTGCTCAGTTTGCTGAAAAAAGATACGATATTGTATTTTTATGTGATACTGACATTCCTTATGACGATACATGGGACAGATCGGGTGAAGTAAACAGATCAGAATTTCAACAAAAGATTATTGATGATTTGAATCGAAGGAACCTCCCTTTCATAATGCTTAGTGGGAATCTGGAAACGAGAATGGAACAGGTAAAAAAAACTTTAATGGAATTCCAAAAAATATATTAGCTCTTTAAAATCTGAAATTTTAAATAATAACACGAACCAAATCCTTTGAAGCCACACATTACGTCATATTTGATGTTAATACTTTATAACCCTTCAAGTGCTGATTTTATCTTATTTTAATTGAAAATTGAGAACTAAATTTTATGAATACCCCCCCCGACCCGCTATCAAACAAAAAAAATTCGGATCAAAAGGACAATAACACCCAGGATGCTGATCCCGACCTGGAGGAGTTAAAAGCCCGCTTCCTCTCCATTGCAGCGCATGAATTCAAAACACCGCTCACCGGAATTTTATCCTCTCTCAACCTAATCGACCGTTACCTTGAATCGGATTCGGTAAACTGGGCTCGTTTTAAACACCATGAAAAAGTGAACAGTCACCTACAGAAAATCCAGGAATCGGCTACTAATCTCTCTGCCACCCTCAATAAATTTCTTTCAATTAGAATATCGAACAGGGAGAAATTCCGATTAATCGTTCCGAAGTGGATATTAAAAAACTGCTGACAAAACAATGTGGACAGAACTTAAATAATATTAACTACCCACCACAGTCCATCATAGCCCGTAGCCGGTTTTATGGTCATCAAGAAAAAGAATTGTAAATTTGAGCATAAAGAAAATCAATGAGCTTCAAAGTTAAAAAAACGTCTACAGGCCATATGGGCATCACATTAAGCTTCATTAAACAATTAAAATCAAAAGAAAGAATAATGAAGAAATTATTAACACATGTATCAATAATTATACTTCTCATGACGAGTTGCACTAATTATCAGAATGCAGACATTCAGGTTGATAAAAAAAACAACTATTGGGATTATTCAACCAGTGATGACCAGAACACCGGTGGAATTAAAATGATTCCCATCGAAACACCTAAAGGCATCTTCAATGTCTTTACTAAGCGTATGGGCAATAATCCCAAAATAAAAATTTTGCTGCTGCATGGTGGTCCTGGAGCTACCCACGAATGTTTTGAAAATTTTGATGGATATCTTCCCAATGAGCAGATAGAATACATTTATTATGACCAACTGGAAAGCTACTACAGTGATCAACCCAATGATTCAACCTTGTGGACCATTGAGCATTTTGTTGAAGAAGTGGAACAAGTGCGAAAAGCCCTTAATCTAAACAATGATAATTTTTATTTATACGGACAATCCTGGGGCGGCATTTTAGCCATGGAGTATGCACTGAAATACCAGAACAATCTTAAAGGCTTAATCATTTCAAACATGATGGCAAGTATTCCAGAATATGAAAAATATGCATCTGAAGTATTGGGACCACAGCTTCCACCTGATGTTTACAAAGAAATAAAGGCACTTGAAGCTAAAGAAGATTTTGGTAATCCCAGATATGCAGAATTGGTTCAACAGCACTACTACACAGAACATATTTTAAGAAAACCTTTAGAGGAATGGCCTGAATTCATTAACAGAACGTTTAAGCATCTCAACCCAAATATCTACATCTACATGCAAGGCTATAGCGAATTTGGAGTTACAGGGAATGCATCTTTAAAAGGATGGGATGTTTCCGGCCGACTTTTTGAAATTAAAGTGCCAACATTAATTATAGGTGGGAAATACGATACTATGGATCCCAAATATATGGAGTGGATGAGTTCGCAGGTTCAAAAAGGTCGCAGTGTTACGACGAATGGGGGTCACATATCTTATTATGATGATCCTGAAACCTATTTCTCGGGCCTAATTCAATTTATCAAAGATGTAGACTCGGGGAAATTCAAATAAACAAACCATAACAGAGTGTATGCGCAACCCTACTTGTATGCACCTACACGTAAACCGTTGTGCTTAATTCCCCAGATAAAATCCTCCAAAATTGAGGAATGGGAATATATCAATTTTTACAGATTCTATTGATTTTGACAGCTAACGTAAATTGGTAAAAAATGGATAAAAAAGGACTAAATTTGAAAAATCGTAACTCAATGATTAACTGTAGTTTATTTTTACGTTAGTCAGAATAATACAAAGACTAAACTAAGAGCATTTGAAAGAAAAAATAAAAATCACAGGAGATAGTTGGACTGCACTTCAAATGCAGTTAAGTGACTTGATTACTGCAAATGTATTCACTAATGAAAAATTAGGAAAAAAATTCCCAACGACTAAGACCATTTATCACTATACATCTTTATCTGGTCTGATTTCAATAATTGAATCCCAATCAATATACTGCACCAATATAAATTACTTAAATGACAAGAAGGAATTTAAATATGGAGTAAGTATTATTGAGAAAGTAATTGATAAACTTTTAAAAGAAAATTTTGAGATTCCTGTTTTAGAAATGGTAAATAAGCATATCGGGCGAATTTATAAACATGAAAGATATGTTACATGTTTTTCAAAGCAAGGAGACTTACTCAGCCAATGGAGAGCATATGCAAATCAAGGAAGGGGCGTTTCAATCGGTTTTGACTTTATTAATTTCAGTGATTCTATTGACCAATTTGTACACGGTAGACATATAGAATATGATGAAAACACCCAACTTCAAGTTGTCGAAGAATTAATTCGAATTATTGCCACATTTTTCAAAGAAAGAAAAGAAATAATAGAATGGGCTGATTTTGGTTATGAATGGCTTGTAAATACAGTAATTGTTGACTTTCTTCAAGATATAATCGCATCTTATAAAAGTTATACATTTAGGGAAGAAGAGGAATATAGATTTGAATATACAATTGATGGGAATATGATTAAAAAAGGAGACGAAGAAATTCATTTTCGTTCATCTGATACTTTAATTATACCATATTTGATTCTGGAAGCCAAATATCGAAAATATTTAAATGAAAGAGAAAAAGTGGGTTATGAAGATTACGAAGAAGAATCAACTTTTATCATTGATAAATTACCAATTAATGAAATAATTATTGGACCATCATTTGAATTTGATTCTATAAAGAATGCACTTGAAGAATTACTTCTAAAACATAATTATAAGAATATAAACATCAAAAAATCAGAAATACCTTATAGAATATAAATTACTGTGGCTAACAGCAAGTATAGCAAATAGCCGCGTTGCGGTCATCAAGACAAAGAATTATAAAATTGAAAAAACAAGAAATTAAAATAAATACTGCAAAGGAACGGCTACATGCCATACTTGCAACACGTTATGCAGTAATAATTAATTAGAAACCAATATATATGAAAGCAAGAAAAAACAAATTATTGATAATAATTCTTTTGATTGTTCCAACCTGTTTTTCAATTTCATTGGCCCAGGAACCAAGCCCAAACCAAATAACAGATTCGCTGTCAAAGCTTGAATTAGTTTTCAATGATGGGCTCTTCACCGAAGGTCCTGCTGTTGGTCCTGATGGTTTCGTCTATTTTTGTGATGTTACATTGACTCAATATTTTGGCATGCAAGCCGGACACATATGGAAATACAATCCTCAGAACAATCAGACGAGTCTGTTCCGTTCGCCTAGCGGAATGTCTACTGGAATAATATTTGACCTTGATGGTAATATGGTAATAGCGCAAGGTGCAGATTTCGGTGGTAGATGTATCATACGAACGAATATGGCAACTGGTAAAAGTGAGATTATTGCTGGTTTGTATGAGGGTAAATCTTTGAATGCACCTAATGATCTCGTCATAGACGAAAAAGGGCAAATATATTTTACAGATCCTAGATATTTTGGACATGAACCTGTTGAACAACCTGTAATGGGTGTTTATCGAATTAATCTGGATGGCACCTTGGACAGGGTTATCGAACATGCCGGAACTCCCAACGGCATTCTTATCTCTCCGGACCAAAAATATCTCTATGTCAGCAGCCTCAACTTCCCGACCTGGTCAAACCTGAATGCTCTTCTAAGATTCGAGATAGGTGAAGATGGTAAAGTGAAAAATAGAAAGATCCTGATCGATTTCAGTGGAACTCCCGGTCCTGACGGTATGGCAATAGATCTGAATGGAAATCTTTATTTGACCCTTCAGGGAGTCAATCCAGGCATCCATATATTCTCGCCGGAAGGCACTAAGCTGGATTATATCAAAACACCGGAAAACCCGACAAATGTAACTTTTGGTCGTGGGGAGACAGAAAACATCCTGTTTATCACAGCAGGTAAAAGCCTTTACAGGATCAGGGTAAACGCAAAAGGCTACTTTCCCTCAAAATAATACAATGATAATTGCTGCTAATATCGGATCAGAGTGAATACCTCAAATGGCCATTCTTAGGAAAACAAATAGTAACTTTAAAGTGTAGAAATAAAATCAAATTTAATAGATGAAATTCGGAACGCACTTTACCAGTGGAACGTTAGGCTGCATAAGATGAAAATACTGATATACATATTATTTACAATTTACTATTCAAATTCTGCATACACTCAACAATTTGCGAATGATTCTCTAATGAACGTCAACCTCGAACCAATTAATAGAATAATAACTGGATTACCTAAAGATTCCATAATTGAAAGTTTAGAAAGTAAATACATTGAATTGGACAATATTGCATCTTGCTTGACAATATTAGAAGTTGATGTATTGGATAGCGTTTTAAAAGAAAAGGTATACGAGAGACTTGAGGACTTTGCTCGTTATTATTTTAAAATCGAAGAACCAATAATTATATTAGGAACAGGAATGAATAGTATCAGAAAGGCAGAGGAATTAAATTCAAAGACATATGAGAGCAATTTAAAATTTATAAGTTTGGGAAACACTTGTTTAGGAAACTGGGACCTAGAATCAGGTATTCAAAGGTTTAATATTGTAACTTTGAAATTATTGAATATTGATAGATTACAATAATTACGCAGCCTAACATACGATAATAGCCAATTAACGCATTCCGTTCATCAAGACAAAAACATAAAAGGAAAAACAACCCATAAATCAACAACTAAATAGCATGAAAAAATTAAATTTCATTATTCTATTGATTTTAACATTAACTGTCGGGTGTTCAAAAAACAACTTTGAAACAGGAATAAAAGGGACAGTTGAATATGGCCAAGGAGACTGTATGCCGGTTATTGATTATGAAAGTAGAGAATATGATAATTATAAGGGCCATCTTTATTTTATTGTCAAAGAAGATTTGGACAGCTTAGGAAATGGAGACTTTGAACAGTTGAAATCCAGTAGCGTTGTGGTTTTTATAAGAAAAGGTAAACTTTCAACTGAATTGCCCAAAGGGACATATATAGTTATGCCAGATGATGTTTATTTATATTCGGAAGAAAATACAATAACAATAAATCCTGATGAGGTTCTGAATAAGGACTTTAAATTCTGGAAATGCACATCTTATTAAAAATGTTAGATAAATGAAGATTTGCAATTGGTTACAGGTAGACTAAATAAAATCAAAATTTGTCCAATTTGTAAATCATACAATGTTGTTATATTGAATAGGACAGGAATATTGTTATGCTTTCAATAATGTTATTTGGCTTGCCTTTACCATTGTTTTAAAAGAAGTACTATTGCTTCGATCACAGAAATAAATGGATACTAAAATAAAACCGCTACCAAATCTAATATCCCCATCTTGAGCCAAATGAGTTGCCCCAAAAGCTACTTTTCAGGATTTGCAAGCCCGTAGTTATAACGGATCACCATGTTCAGCAAGGTAAATTCAAGGTCTTCAAAATCCATTTCATCAACCCTTGTTTGCAGCGCTTCATTTCCCACGAAAGTTTGCTTTAATACAGACTTGTAATTGGAATTGTTTAATTGTATGGTATTCCCATCTTTGTTAATGTAAAAAGTGGATCGAGAAGGGGCTTTCTCCGCTGTCGCCAGGGTTGGCTTTTCTTCATCACTGATCTGTGTTTTCCCCTTTTTCTCTGTGGAATAGAGGCTCACAACATCTTCAGTCATCACCTTCAGCAGTTGCTTTTTGCCATTAACCTCCAGGTTTTTATATACAAAACGGCATTTCAATTCACTGACATCACCACTTTTTATGCTTTTTGGTTTTTCGGGTTGCCCGGGAAGTGTATAACTGATCTTTGCTTTATCTAGGCTGTTTTCATCAATTTTACAAACAATGGTATCCTTACCATGAATGATGTAGTCCTTATAAAAGTAAGCACTTTTGGATGCGTTTTGCGCAATTCCGGCTATTGAAAAAACCATACACGCAATGACAAACCAGAAACGAACCATAATTTCGAATTTGAAGATTTTATATTACGAACGAAGAATCGAACATGAAATTACCCGGGTAAAATTAGAAAGTAAATCCATTGGTTTTTGAAATAAATCAATTCAAAAGTAAATTATATCTTTAGCAAGCGCTTTGCACTATTAATTTGAACAAAAATGAAAGACTTCAAAAAATATTATATTGTTCCTGCTCTACCCGAGGAGATATACATTGCTCTTACCAATCCATTAACACTGGAACTGTGGACAGGCGAGCCCGCTGAAATGAGTACCGAACCCGGTTCAGAATTTTCCTTGTGGGACGGGGATATAGCAGGTAAAAACCTGGAATTTGAAGAGAACAAAAAAATCGTTCAGGAGTGGTATTTTGGTGATCAGGAAGAAAAATCGATTGTTACCATAAAATTGCACCCACATAAAAAAGGGACCTCTGTGGAATTGATACATAGCAACATTCCGGATGAAGATTTTGAAGATTTTACGGAGGGTTGGGACGAAAGCTATTTTGATTCACTAATCGCCTTTTTCGAGGAAAAATAAAAAACCGAAACCCGGCGTACCGGATTTCGGCCATTAATTCTAAGAAAAGTTAATGTTATTTGATCAGCACTTTCCTGATCAGTTTTCCATCTTTATTGGATAAAGTAAGGTAATAAACTCCGGCTCGCAAGCCTTTCACTTCTATTACCTGTTCCGAAGCACCATTTACTTCGATACCCTTTTTATTGTATTGTTCAGTACCCGAAGCAGTCAACAACTGTGCATCAAGTTTGATCCGTTTGCTGGATTTTAATTTCAATGTAAATACACCATCATTCGGGTTGGGGAAAAGTACCACCGACTGCAAGCCGCTGATCTCATCAACACCTGCACATTCCTGGAAAGTGATGGTAATATTATCCGAACTTACACAGCCATTATCGCCGGTAACTTCCACTGAATATTCCAGTGATCCAAAGCCAATGCCGGTGCTGTCCACGTCAATACTTGCTGTGGTTTGTCCACCCGGGCTCCAGAGGTAGGATGCTGCTCCTGCCGCGGTTGCATCAAGGGTATAGGTTATATTTGCGCAAACTGCAGTATCAGCTCCCAATTCAAAGGCAGGTGATGCATTAACCACCAAATTCTGATAAGCTGTATCGGAGCACATATTCTCATCCATAAAAACATAGGCAATTTCATGGGTTCCGGCTCCGGCAACTGAAGGATCAAACATATTATCAGCTACTCCGGGTCCCATATAATAACCACCGGCAGGCATACCCCCGGTTAATTCAAATATGGGTTCAGTATCACAAACATCACCAAGCGGATCAAGGGTGGCCTCGGGCTGACTGTTGATATGCAGATTGATCATAAGTGGCAAACTTTCGCATCCACCATCGAACTGAGTTACATAATAAGTATATGTTCCAGGTTCGGTTTGGCCGGTTTCAAATGAATTTCCGCTGTTAACCACATTTGTAAGTTCATCGTCATCATACCAGGTAATTCCAACACCAGTTACTTCAAGCGCAGGGATCATTCCCGGCAAACAAGCAAATACATCATCCCCTTGGGGCATATCAGGTGCCACACTAATGGTCATATAGTCCGTTTTGGTAACTTCGTTAAAACCGGTGGAATTTACTGCAAACAAGGTGACATCATAAGTACCAGGCTCATCATACACCACAACCGGATTTTGTTCTTCACTGGTTGAGGGATTTCCGCCTTCAAAAGACCAAAACCACTGACTTGGGAAAAACTGGGTTTGATCAATAAATTGCACCTCATGCCCTGTACAGGCAACGGTTTGCTCAGCTATAAAATCAGCGATCGGCAAAGGCAGATCATCCAAAATCAAAGTAGCTTCACGGTAATGAACCGGGGTTCCGTTTGGTCCTTCTCCTTTAATAGTCAGTACATAATCGCCCAGTGGCACATTATCCACTGTAATTACTATTGGAAGTGAATCGGGGAACGAAGTAAGAGTATTTCCCAAAGGATAACTTATCTCAAAAGAGCCTGTTGGAGGATCACCAATAGTGGCCGTGAAAACACAGGTATCGTCATACAATTTTACATCCGGCACCACAGCCCAAATGGTATCCTGGTAAGTAATCTCTTTTTCTTCCGGATAAACACGCATAGCAAAGTCAGGCATATACCCAACAAAACTGGCAAATGAGCCGTACCTGAAATCAGCCCAGGCTGACATTGAAGTTTTGGAATTGGAAACTATACCATTGTAATCACCCTGATAGCGGGGTGTTCCTCCTCCGCCACAAGATGAACAATTGATTTTCATTTTAGCGTTAGATATCGCCACATTAGGCATAAACTCTTCACCACCCATGTCAGAATAAGTTCCGTATATAAGGGCGCTGTCGCTGGTGGGGCAATCTCTTGTGTCCATCCACTGGATATACAATCTTCCGGTTTTCAAATCACACCAGGGAGCAGGTGCAAACTGATGATGTTGAGTTGTGTTATCATCATCATTTACAATTATGGGTGATGACCAGGAAGCACCTTCATTGTCAGAATAGCGAACCCATATATCCGGTTTATTTCCATTTCCTGAGGGCTGGTTAGAAGCATAAACACAATAAAGCCTTCCGCGGTATGGGCCATAGCTGTTATCAGCGGTAATAAAAGGATAAGGACGGGTACGCATGTTTTCTACCGAGTGCCTTCCGTTCACATTTGTACCAACATAATTGGGAAAGTTTTGCGACGACATCAATTGGAAGGTTGAACCACCGTCGTGTGAACGATAAAACGTATAAGTAGAGCTAAAGGTATTTCCGCCATTGGTAACTACATATACGGTTCCACCCTGTACATTTCCGTTTGGTCCCACACACACCATCATACCCGGTAGTCCCTGCGTTCCGAAGGTAGCAGTATTTGACCATGAGGAGCCCAAATTTGTACTGCGAGAAAAATTACCTCCACTTGAGCTGGTCATAACCGAATAAACATAATTAGAATACGGACCAGCTGTTTGATCAGCGGCAATCCAGTTTTTATCAACACCGGCGATGGCCGTAACTCCGGTGCCAAAGGTTTGACCACCATTACTGGAAACTGCCACTTTACATCCCTGAATGGTACCTGAGCCATACATGTTTTCATAATAGAGATTGCCAAGGCTGTCATAAGCAAGCACTGGATCACCCCATACGGAGGCACCCCAACTTACAGAAGATTGAAACCAGTTATATCCATCAATGGTTCCATGGTTTCCTGTTGTATTGAAAACTGTAAAAAATTCAGTAGGTGCTGCAGGATTCACCGCGATGTGGCTTTCTGCAAAGTCAACTCCCAGGAAAAAATTATCATAATCATCAATGGTAATTACCTGGGCAGCTTTAATTTGCTGCGATTGGGTTTGATTGATATACCATTGAGGAATCCGGTCGAAGTTCGGATCATCCTGAAATAAATCCTGTCCTTGAGTTGCCGAATAGCCTAAAAAAAAGAGGGCAAACAGAACAGATTGAGCAGCGAGAAAAATTCTTGATTGTAATTGTTTGATCATAATACAGTGTTATTATTTGCGAATTAATTTAGAATGAGTAAAAATAGTAAATAAATTATTGCAAATTATTGAACATAAATCAAAAAACTAAAATTGGGTGCCAAATACTAGCTTATAAAATCTAAAACGTAAATGTTTATACAGTTAACAATTACATTGACCTGATTTGAGTGCAGCTTCCAAATTACAATACAAACCACTACAAATCAATAAGTTTACAAATGATTCTATTAATAAATTTTTCATATTTCCCGAAACCAACCCAATATGAAAAAGTATAATCCACCACAAATCAAGGAATTTAAGTAATCATTAGTAACCCAAAATTTTTTAATTATGAAATCTAAATTCTACATGGTGGTGATGCTAATATTCGCCACAACAATGGCTTTCAGCCAGGTGTCCTTTGATGAATGTGATTCACCCGAGAACATTGAAGTAACAAACATTAGTTATTCAACTGCCTTATTAAATTGGCTGCCCGCACCACAAACTTCCGTATGGTATGTGGAAGTTGGTCCGGTAGGATTTAATCCTGGGCAAGGCGACTACCTTATTAAGGAGGAAGTGATTTTAACCCTACCAGCTATCTCAAGCTTTTGCACGCTGAATTTAAAAGGACTCGAATCAATGACGCAATATGAGGTTTATATAAGAACCGTATGTGAATACGAGGTTGAGTGGGTAGGACCAGTGACTTTTATGACCCGGCCCAAAGTTAAAAAATCAGAATCCGTCAGGTAATTTCATCAGTTAAATTTTAAAACACCATTGTTGATTCAATGGTGTTTTTTTTTGCCAAATAGAACAATTTTACGCTGAATAGGTTATTTCTTCTAAAGAAATTAAATGAAGAACAACGTTATTAAAAAGATCTACCAGATTGCATTTATTTTGGGAGCATTAGTCCTGACTGTTTCCGCGTGTAAAAAAGAAGAGAATAACCCTGACCTTGATAACCAGCTTTATAATGAAATAAAAAGTTCAACAGGTTGGCTGTATTATCAAAATGGGGACACACTGCCTGGAACAAGTCCAAGTCCGCACGGAAGTTTCAGGTTACGTTTTAATGCAACCGCACAAACAGTGCTCGACACTGCTAATGAGCTCCCAACAGGCTCAAGTTTCCCAACAGGATCCATTCTGGTAAAAGAAGTGATCAAAAACGGATCACTAAATTTACTGGTGGTGATGAAAAAAAATCCTTCCGGGACTGATGCTGCCAGTGGCTGGCAATGGGGCGAATACCATACTGACGGATCAGTGGAGTACAGCGCCGGGAAAAAAGGTGACGCATGCATTAGCTGCCACACCAGCAACCCAAATCGTGATCTCACCAAAACATTTGATTTACATTAATTTTAAAATATTAACATTCAAAATTCAAAAACAAATGGCAACAATTGCATTGAAAGGAAATCCCATACAAACGAATGGGGAATTACCTGTCAAAGGAGAAAAAGCAAAAGATTTCACGCTTGCAAAAAATGACCTTTCACGTGTTTCGATGAATGACTTCACGGGAAATAAACTCATCCTGAATATTTTCCCCAGCCTGGATACAGGAATCTGTGCTGCTTCGGTAAGGCAGTTTAACAAAATAGCCGGAGAAATTGAAAACACAAAGGTACTCTGTATTTCAAGGGATTTACCATTTGCGCAAAGCCGCTTTTGTGGTGCAGAAGGCTTAAATAACGTTATCACACTTTCCGATTATGCTGATGGTTCATTCGGAAAAAATTATGGACTGGAAATAGTAAATGGCCCAATGGCTGGTCTGCATTCGAGGGTAGTGATCATAGTTGATGAAAATGGGTTGATAAAATATACCCAACAGGTTCCGGAGATTACTACTGAACCAAACTATGATGATGTGCTTAAACATCTGTAAAAACATTCAAATTTTTAAGGGAAACCCCATTCTTTGAACGGATGGGGTTTTTATTTTATTAGAATCCGTAACCTACTGGCCCATAGCCCGGAACACTTACATATCCCTGTGTATTATCAGCGTTTGAGTTGCCTGCACTGAAGCGCGACGACCAGAAATTATCTCCTCCATTGCCCTGACCATTGTAGGCATTTTGCCGGGCAGCAGTAAAAAGGTTAACCAGGGGCATATCATAACCCGTATATCCTGCATTCCCTTTATCGTCGAGCCAGTAATCACCGGGCTGGATATAATATCCAACAATATAACTCCAAACTGCCCATTCATCCATCGGGAGCTCCCTGCCATTCATAATTACACCGGTATTTCCAGCAGAGGCATTTCGCGAAACTTGCCCAAAATCATGATTGGGATACATAAAACCAAATGCCGCATACCCCACCGCACCGTACAATCCGCTAACCTTATCGTACCAATAATTACCGGGAACCGGCCTAATTCCGTATTTTATCTCAATTTCAGTAATTTGAACCTCAGAAAGTAATTGTCCATTAATGATCACATCTTCTGCTTTCCTTTGATCCGAAACGCCCGGATTTGCAGGAGTGAATGGATAAATCTGTGCGGTGAAAACATTTGGATTTCCATTAACATCAGCTTCCATCATGGTTAAATTCAGCACATTGCCAACAAATCCTGCATCGAAAAAGTTAATATTAGGTAGCTGTCCGATGCGCCCGCTCAACACCCCGTTTAGCATCTTTCCATCCACATCAAATTCCGTATTTTCGATGATTAATGATCCGGTATAATTTACAGAATCCTTTGTTTCAAGACTCAGATAGGCAATACTTCCATTTGCTTCAAGTGTGAAAACACCTGCAAAGTTTTGAGCGTTCAATTGCCAAATCATTCCAAAAATTAATGCAAAAACAAATGTCAATTTCATTTTTAATGGTTGTTAATATTCGAGAATTACAAATTCAGTTCGTCTGTTAGCCTGCCGGCCTTCAGGTGTTTCGTTTGATGCAACCGGCTCGGTTTCGCCATATCCCTTGGCCATCAGCCGCTCAGAAGCCACCCCGGCTTTCACCATAAAATCCCTGACTGATTTTGCCCGATCATGCGAGAGTTTCATATTGGCTTCGTCCGATCCTACATTATCGGTATGCCCACCAACCTCAACCACCATAGAAGGATTTGCGTTCATCAATTCCACCGCTTTGGCAAGCTCAAGGTAACTTTCAGGTTTTAAATCTGCCTTACCGGTTTCAAAGAAAATATTATTCAAAACCACTTTGGTTCCTTTTTCAATTGGTTTTAATTCAATGTCTTTGGTGATTTCCTGGTATTTTGCATCAGCAGGTACATCAAAACTCTGGGAATAAAAGAAAAATCCATCCTTGTTGGCCGAAACACTGTAATTTCTTCCGGCGGGCAAAACAACAAGGTATTTACCACTTTTCGAATTGCTTTTATTGGTTGCGATCAGTTCGCCTGATTCCAGATCCTCAACCAGCACCCAGGCAGCTGTGGGATCACCTGTTTTGGAGTTAGTTACAATCCCCTGAACAACGACAGAGGGTTGGGGCCGCAATTCTTCCGGAATATCGATCTGGTAAAGGTCATAAGCACCTAGCCCACCTGCACGGGTGGATGCAAAATAGGCATATTCACCGGATGCAGAAATCGTGAAATAATTATCATCGCCTTCCGAATTAAGCGGCTGGCCAAGGTTTACCGGATCACTCCATTTGTTGTTTTCAAGGGTCGACATAAAAATATCGGCATTGCCAAAACCAGGATGACCATAAGAACTAAAATAGAGTGTTTTTCCGTCAGGTGCGATATACGGACTTTTTTCTGTCCATGGAGTATTTACCCTGGGCCCCAGGTTTACCGGGATACCCCAGTCTCCAAAAGGATTTTTCTCGATAAGATATAAATCGGAGCCACCGTATCCGCCTTCCCTGTCGGAGGCAAAAATGATCTTTGTCCCATCTGCTGAAATGGAAGGTTGTGAGTCCCACTCCACCGAGTTTACAACATTTCCCATATTGATGGGCTCGCTCCAGTCATCTCCGTCTTTGAAATTAATATATAAATCACAACTGCCCACCCCGTCTTCTGCGCTGCATCGTACATATACCATGGTTTGTCCGTCGCCTGTGAAAGTCGATCCAAAATCGTTATTCTGTGAGTTTATCGGCTCCGGAAGCAAAACCGGTGATTGCCACTGGCCATTTACCTTTTCAACATAATAAACATCTTCACCCCAGTTTATCCCATCTTCATCAAGTTCTGTTGAAAACCGACTTTTTCGCTGGCTGGTAAAATACAGCCGCTGGCCTGTCGGATCAATTTGGGGAGTGTATTCATCAGCCACACTATTAACAACTGTAGTAAGATTTACAGGATCGGCCATTGTTCCAGGATTTTTAAGCAATTCCATCTGACCCTTAATATAAGCCAGTTTGTATTTTGCATAATGATGATAAATGGTACGGGTTGCTTCCTCGGGATACACCTCCAGAAACCTCTCCAGCGAGGCAATAGCCGCTTCATGCTGGCCCAGATCTGCCTGTGCATTTCCTTTCAGGTACAGATACCATGGGAAATAGGACGGATCTGCGGCCTCCAACTTTTCAAAATATTTTACAGCCTTTTCATTTTCGCCTGCAGAGTAATAACTGCTCGCAGCATAATACATGGCATCAGTGTAATCAGGTGATTCGGCCAGGGCCCTGGTAAATTTAGAAGCAGCATCCAGGTAATTGCCATTTTCGTAACTTTCTTCCCCCTGCTTGTATAATTCTTTCGCTACACTACTTTGGGCATTTAAGGATTGGAAACAACCAATAACTAATGATAAAAGAATAAATCGGATAGTTTTCATTTGACAGGATTTTAAATTGCACAAAGATTCCAGCTAAGTACAATCGTACCATTAACTGAATTGAAAATTCCCTTAAATTACTGGTTGTTTTGATTTAACAATGCAAAGATATGAATGTTTTAAAACAGCCATATTTTAGTTAATTGCTTAGTTTAAATCCCGGTTAGACTGAATAGAGATTCATTGATATTGTTTTAATTTTTGGGATTACCGACTGAACCAAAGTGAATTAGTTTTGTAGTTATGTAAAATAAAATAATATGCAAACGATATTGGGATCGGGGGGTGCAATCGGCACCGACCTGGCAAAAGAATTGAAAAATTATACGGATAAAATACGTCTTGTTAGCCGTCATCCTAAGAAAGTAAACGAATTGGATGAACTTTTTGCGGCAGATATAACAAATCCTGACCAGGTTTTGAAAGCTATTGAGGGAAGTGAGATCGTTTACATCACTGTGGGCTTTGAATATAAGGCAAAAGTGTGGGAACAGATTTGGCCTAACTTTATTAAAAATGTAATCGAAGGTTGTGAAAAGTATCATTCAAAGTTGGTTTTTTTTGATAATGTTTATATGTATGACCCCAGCCATATTCCACATATGACCGAAGAAACCCCGATGAATCCATGTTCGCGCAAAGGTGAAACCAGGAAGAAACTGGTAGAAATGATCACACAGGCTGAGCGTGAAGGAAGAATAAAAGCAGTGATAGCCAGGGCTGCCGATTTCTACGGACCCGGAATAAACAACAGTGTATTGCTCGAAACGGTTTACAAAACCCTGAAAGCAGGTAAAAAAGCCAATTGGTTCTGCACCCTGGATAAAGTTCATTCATATACCTATACTCCCGATGCAGCAAGGGCAACTGCGATGCTCGGAAACGATGAAAAAGCTTACGGACAAACCTGGCATTTGCCAACCTCCCCCAATCCGCTTACCGGCAAACAATGGATTGATGCTTTTGCCAAAGAACTGAATGTTAAACCAAAAACGCAGGTTGCCGGTAAATTTTTAATTCAGTTGATGGGCCTGTTCAACTCCATTATGAAAGAGTTTGTTGAAATGCTTTATCAATACGACCGCGATTATGTTTTTGATAGCAGCAAATTTGAGAAGGCATATAATTTCAAAGCAACCCCCTATGCCGAAGGCGTTAAAAACATTGTTAGTCAAGGATAAAATCAAATTCTCTTTAATTCTTTCGGCTTAGGTAAAAAATTAATTAAGATTAATTTAATGAGATAGACTAATAATGTCGTATCTTTGCACCCATTTTTGCATAAAAAATATCAGTTAATATTAAGAAAATCAAAGTTTTACCTTAAGATGGCATTAACAAACTTACGAAATATCGGAATCGCTGCCCACATTGATGCGGGAAAAACAACTGTAACCGAGCGCTTGTTATTTTTCACCGGTGTAACCCGTAAAATGGGTGAGGTTCATGACGGACAAGCTACCATGGACTTTATGAAACAGGAACAGGAACGTGGAATTACCATTGCTTCTGCTGCTATTTCAACAAGATGGAAAGATCACGCGATCAATATAATTGATACTCCGGGCCACGTGGATTTCACCATTGAGGTGGAGCGTTCATTGCGAGTTATCGACGGCGTTGTTGCGCTGTTTTGCGCGGTGAGCGGTGTTGAACCTCAATCAGAAACTGTGTGGAACCAGGCCGACCGTTATCGTGTTCCGCGTATAGCATTCGTTAATAAAATGGACCGAACAGGTGCTGATTTTGACGATGTAATCAAACAAATGAACGAATACCTCGATGCCAATGCAGTTCCTTTTCAATTGCCAATTGGTGCCGAAGATGATTTTACAGGGATCATTGACGTAATTGAGCAAAAAGCTTACAATTTCAGTGATACTGAAAGAATTGAAATTGAGATTCCTGAAGCTTATAAAGCCAAAGCACTGGAAGCAAAAAACAACCTCGTTGAGAAGATTGCAGATTACGATGATGAACTAATGGAGCTTTACCTGGAAGAAAAGGAAGTTCCGGTAGATATGATCAAACGTATTGCACGTCGTGCAACCCATAAACTTTATATCACTCCGGTTTTTGTGGGTGCCGCTTACAAAAATAAAGGTGTTCAGTTGTTGCTGGATGCCGTGGTTGATTACCTTCCTTCTCCGGTTGATATCGGAGCAATAGTAGGTACGGATATCGACGATCCTGAAAAATCACATACTCGTGGACCTTCAATTCACGATCCCTTTTCAGCACTTGCATTTAAACTGATCCATGATCCTTATGTAGGTCAACAGACCTTTATTCGTATTTTTTCCGGACAGTTAAAAAGTGGCATGCAAATCTATAACTCCACCAAGGGAAAAATGGAGCGTATTGGCCGTATTATGAAAATTCACGCGAAAGATCGTGAAGAAGTAAGCGAGGCAGGTCCTGGTGATATTGTTGCATTGATTGGAATGAAGCTCACCAAAACCGGAGATACCCTTTGTGATCCGGATCATAAATTGTTCCTCGAATCAATCCATATTCCACCAACAGTAATTGAGCTGAAAGTGGGTCCTAAATCACGTAAAGAACAAGGAAAACTGGGTGAAGCTCTGGCCAAACTTGCCAATGAAGACCCTTCATTCAATGTTCGTTTCGATGACGAAACCGAAGAAACCATTGTTTCAGGAATGGGCGAATTGCACCTGGAAATCATCATGGACCGGATCAAAGAAGAATTCGGGGTTGAAGTGGAAATTGGTGAACCTTCTGTTGCATTCCGTGAAACCCTTACCAGGGAAGTGGAAAGTGATTACAAACACAGCAAACAAACAGGTGGTAAGGGTCAGTTTGCTCATACCGTAATGCGCATCGAACCTAACGAAGGAAATGGATATGAGTTTGTAGATGTGATCAAAGGTGGTGTTATTCCTGCTGAATATGTTGGTTCTGTTAATAAAGGTATCAAAAAGACCCTGGATAGAGGTGCGCTTGCAGGATTCCCCATCGTGGATGTTAAAGTGGTACTTCACGACGGTAGCCACCACGCGGTTGACTCTTCCGATATGGCATTCCAGACTTGTGCGTCAATCTGTTTTAAAAACGGATTCCTGAAAGGTGATCCGGTACTGCTTGAGCCTATGATGAAAATTGAGATCAACACACCGGATGATTATATCGGAAATGTTGTTGGCGATCTTAACAAACGTCGTGGCAAAGTGGAATCAATGCGCCGTTTCCGTAAAGGGGCACAAAAACTGAATGGATTTGTTCCGTTGATGGAAATGTTTGGTTATGCAACTGCCTTAAGGAATATTTCCAGTGGTCGTGCCAATTATTCTATGGAATTTCACAAATATGCTCCCCTGCCAAAAGCGGTTCAGGAAGATGTGTTGAAGAAAATTGCGGAGAAAAAGAAAGAAGCATAACAATTGTAACTATCATACTATCATTCAACCGGCAGTTTTGAATTGCCGGTTTTTTTTTACATTTGATGGTCGAAATTCCGCCAAACTATGACTATCAAAGGCTTTCTGCGTATTTTGGGACCCGGGTTATTATATGCCGGGGCAGCAGTGGGTGTTTCACATTTGGTTCAATCAACCCGGGCCGGTGCCAATTACGGATTTGAACTACTATGGATTCTGATCTTTGCCAATGCAATAAAATATCCCTTTTTCCAGTTCGGTCCGCGGTATGCTGCAGTAACTGGTGAAAACCTCATGCAAGGTTATCGCAAGATCGGGAACTGGGCCGTGATCATGTTTGCGATACTCACCATCGGGTCGATGTTTGCTGTGCAGGCGGCTGTAACAATTGTAACTGCCGGATTGGTGGGCAATGTATTTGGATTGGGACTGAACCCGGTAGCCATCAGTGCTATCATTTTATTGATCACCATGATTGCTCTGATGATAGGAAGGTATGCCGTACTTGACAAAATCATTAAGCTCGTGATCGTATTGCTTGCCATATCAACCATAACTGCCGTGATCCTCGCTATGGGAAGAGGTTACAATCCAAATCCTGAACATCTGAGGAATTTCAGATGGGGATTTTCACCGGATATTTTTTTCCTGATTGCTTTCATCGGCTGGATGCCTGCTCCCATCGACATTACCGTTTGGCACTCATTATGGACCAATGCAAAATTCAAATTAACAGGCGAAAAGCCCAGACTGAGAGATGTGTTGTTGGATTTCAATTTTGGATACATCGGTACCGCTTTTCTGGCGGTTTGTTTCCTGGCTCTGGGAGCGTTTATTCTTTATGGGTCAGGTGATGAGCTTTCGCCAAAAGGAGGAGTTTTTGCCGGTCAACTCATTAAAATGTACACTGATAGCATTGGGAGCTGGGCATATGTACTGATAGCAATTGCAGCTATTACAACCATGTTTTCCACCACCATGACCTGCCTTGATGCTTTCCCAAGAGTGATGAAACCACTCAGGTTAATTTTGTTCCCAAAAATGAGTTCGTTTTCATCAAAACTGGATATTGAGTCGTGGATCTGGCTTTTTATTACTGCCTCTGGAGCCCTTATCATTATGTGGAAACTGGCCGATACCATGCAAACCATGGTGAACATTGCAACAACGCTTTCGTTTGTTACCGCTCCTTTGCTGGCAATATTGAATTATAAAGTGGTTACAGGAAAACATATGCCACCTGAAGGCAGACCCCAACAATGGCTTAGAATTTACTCCTGGATCGGAATTGTTTTCTTAAGTGGATTCACCCTCTTTTACATTGTGTATTCTTTAACACAAAAGTAAAAGCAAGGTAAATTTATCTGTATAACCTAACGTTCACCGACTTACCGGATTCAACGTCAAATTTCTTTTCAACCGTGTAAATTGATTTATTGGAATATTTGGGTCTGTAAATCACCCTATACCTTCCCGGCTGAAGAACAATGGTTTCGCGCTCCAGCGAATTATCTTTAAAGTTATAAACCAGTTGCAATTCATTATTCTCCTCCAGATAAATTCCACCGTAACCGGCTGCTTTTTTCTCAATCACAGCTATTCCCGGCATTGGGATTTCAATGGTGGTAGTGTGGCTTTGTTTAATTTCCACATCATCAATATAAATTCGGGGAAGGGTCAATACCTCAAGGTCATAAACTCCGGTAATGTAATTTTCAGTTTGGCCAAAATTCTGCACATTCAATGTTTCCTTTTTCCCATTTTGCCTTACGATACATTTCAAATCCCGAACGGTTTTATCCCTGCTTTCCAGTTTAAGATCAAGTGTGCCCTGCGGTACTTTTATACCAATGGTAGTATGTTTTCCGGCAGTAAGGGTTATTTTTTCAGCAGAGCGTGGAGGAATAGTATGAACCACAATATTATAAGTCAAAAGGGGGTCAATTACCAGTGTATCGGGCACTCCTTTATTATTTAAAGTATGAACAAAATTGTAATGCGCCAATCCAGAAAAATCGTCATAAAAAGTCATGGCGACATTGGTTTCAGTGGGTTTATCATATTCATCCAGCAAATTCACCTGGGCAGTAGTGCTATTAAGTGCCTGGGATATTACCACATTGAGTGCCTTGCTGAAATCCTCTTCGCTTGAGGCATCAAAATAAGTTCCCACGCAATCAAAAGCCTCCTGGAAATTTTTGCCAATACCAATGATAAAGGGCTTTAATACCACCCCTTTCTTCTGAAGGGCAGAGGATACAGCACATGGATCCCCATCACATTCTTCAAGGCCATCAGTGATCAATACGATTATATTCCTGCAATTGTCACAATCAGGGAAGTCAGTACCTGCCTGCTCAAGCGCATATGCAATGGGTGTGGTTCCTTTGGGAGATAATGTCCGGAGTTTGTATTTAATCTGCTTGATATTGTCTTCACCACCAAAGGGAACAATCAGCTTGGTGTCATTACAAACCTGCGGTGGAAACCGGTACTGATGGCCATAAACACGCAAGCCCAATTCAATATTATCAACGGTTTCAAGACTGTCGAGCAAATTCGTTAACAATTTGCGGGCAATATTGATTTTCATATCACTTTGCCACCGGCCATACATACTTTGCGAGGCATCCATCACAAAAAGGATACGGGTAAGTGGGGGTGGTTTCTCTTCTTCCAGCATTTGCGCCGAAAGTGTTGAAAATAAAAGCAAAATTGCAAGTCCTGATAAAGTAATTTTAATTTTCAAAAGATGAATTTTATGTTGAAACAAATGGATTGATTTAACGTTCACAATCTGTCACTAGTATACAAAATCAGGTCAAATTTAGGAGTTTTGCGGCGAAGGGCAATTTTTATTGATAAAATATTTGAACACGACCATGTTAGGAAAAATCCCGAATACCTGAGAAGAGGCTGCGAAGTTCATCTAATTTAGCATGTTGATTTTTTAATTCATGAAGAAGGTTTTTTGCAAAATATATCATGTTTTGATCCTTATTTTGCCGGCAATAAATTTGCTGGCTGCTAATCCTGATTCAACTAAAACCCTGGTTCCCGACCGGGAAGTTTGGGTTGATTCAGTGATGAAATCACTGTCGCAGGAGGAAAAGATAGCTCAATTATTAATGATCAGAACCTATTCCAACAAGGATCAGGATTATTATAAAAATACCGAGGCCATCATTCGTAAATACAACATTGGAGGATTGTGCTTCTTCCAGGGAGGGCCCCGGCGGCAGGCTTCTCTCACCGCGCGTTACCAGCAAATTGCCAAAACGCCACTACTTATTTCATTGGATGCGGAATGGGGCCTTGGGATGCGCCTCGACAGCACCCGCTCCTACCCTTTCCAAATGACTTTAGGCTCAATCAATGACGATACCCTGATCTACAATATGGGAAGGCAGGTTGCAAAACAATTGAAAAGCATTGGAACACACATCAATTTTGCTCCGGTAGTAGATGTAAACAACAATCCGGCTAACCCTGTGATTAACAGCCGGTCATTTGGCTCGGACCCGGAAAGGGTTGCCAACAAAGGCATTGCATACATGAAAGGGCTGCAGGATGGCGGCATAATTGCCACGGCCAAACATTTCCCGGGCCACGGCGACACCGATTCGGATTCGCATTACACACTTCCGGTTATCAATCATTCCCGCGAAAGACTTGACTCCATTGAATTTTATCCTTTCAAAAGGCTTATAGCTGAAGGGCTGGATGCAACCATGGTTGCCCATCTTTACATTCCTGCACTTGATTCAACGGCAAATACACCAACCACCCTTTCGGAGAAAGTTGTCAATGAGCTATTAAAAAACGAACTCGGATTTAAAGGACTGGTTGTAACCGATGCGCTGGATATGAAAGGGGTTACTTCGGGGCACCAACCCGGCGAAATTGAAGTTAAAGCATTTTTAGCAGGAAACGATATTCTTTTACTCCCCCAGGACGTTGGTGCCGCAGTTTCGGCCATTTCAAAAGCCATTCAGGATAGCCTGATCAGCGAAAGTGAGCTCAATGATCGTTGCAAAAAAATCATTGAAGCAAAGTACAATGCTGGTCTTTATCTCCCTGTTCAAATTTCAATGGACACCATTCAGCGGGTTCTGTATTCCCATGAAAATGAATTGCTGGAACAGCAGCTGTACGAAGCAGCTGTTACTGTATTAAGGAATGAGGATGCATTGATCCCACTCCGTAAACTTGACACACTCAAAATTGCAGTGGTTTCAGCCGGAGCACCTGAAATCACAGATTTCCAGGAAATGTTATCCAATTACACCCACGTTGAAAAATTTAATATTCTCTCTGCCTCTTCACCGCAACAACGGGAACTTTTACTTGAAAAACTTAAAGACTTTAACCTGGTGATCGTTGGGATTCACGGGACAAATATTTATCCCACAAAAAAATTCGGAATATCAGAACAAACGCTTCAGCTCGTTAATAAAATAGCTGATTCAAACAAAACGATCCTTACGGTTTTTGCAAGTCCTTATAGCCTAAACCTGATCGATTCACTGGATCGATTTGACGGTCTTATACTTGCCCATCAGGATGTAAAAGCAGCACAAACTACTGCCGCACAGATCATCATGGGAAGCATTCCTGCTTCTGGTGTGCTTCCGGTTTCTTTGAATAAAGGGTTTCATGCAGGTTCAGGAATTAAAACAGAATTCATCAACCGGTTAAAATATACCATCCCTGAAGAGGTTAAAATCAACCGGGAAGATTTGCAGGCAATTGATACCATTGTGTTTCAAAATATTCGCAACAAGGCCATTCCCGGTTGCCAGGTGCTGGTGGCAGTGGATGGCAAGGTAATTTATCATAAGGCTTTTGGTTATCATACTTATAAAAAGGGAGATTTTGTAAAAACCACCGATCTTTATGACCTGGCAAGTATAACCAAGGTGGCGGCCACAACCATCAGTGTGATGAAACTATATGACAATCGCAAACTGGATATTGATCAAAAGTTGGTAAATTATCTGCCTTATCTTGGTGAAACTAACAAGGAAAATATTGTGATCAGGGAACTGATGGCACATCAGGCGCAATTAAAACCATGGATTCCGTTTTACATTAATACGCTTAGCAATGGCAAGCCTGATAAAAAGTTATATACCACTCTGCCCGATGATAATCATACTTTGAAAGTTACGGCCGGCCTGTATTTGGATAGGAATTACAAATATGTTATGATCGATACGATCATTGGTTCCGAATTGCGTAAAAAACGGGAATACAAATACAGTGATCTGGGTTTTATTTTGCTAAACGAAACCATCGAAAATCTTACGAACAAGCCACTCGACAGGTATGCCAATGATAACTTTTACAAACCTTTGGGATTTCAATATACGTGTTTTAATCCCTTAAATTCACATAAGCTGAATACGATAGTACCAACGGAAGAAGACAATTATTTCAGAAATCAACTGATCCATGGTTATGTGCATGATCCGGCTGCTGCCATGATGGGCGGTGTATCAGGTCATGCCGGGTTGTTTTCAAATGCCAATGAGCTGGCCATTCTGATGCAGATGTTACTTCAGGGCGGATACTACGGCGGTGAGCAATATTTGCGCGAAAGTACGGTGTTGCAATTCACCAAACAGCAATTTCCATTAAATGAAAATCGCAGAGGAATTGGGTTTGACAAACCTGAACCCGGGGATCGGAAACTAGGGCCTACTTGCGAAAGTGCATCTCTTGAAAGTTTTGGCCATACCGGGTTTACAGGAACCTATGCATGGGTTGATCCGAAGTATAATATGGTTTTTATTTTTCTTTCAAACCGGGTAAATCCAACGGCAGCAAATACCAAATTGATTAAAAATAACACCCGAACCAAAATTCAGCAGGTAATTTACGATGCGCTGAAAAAATCAAGGAACTTTAACAAACCATCTGAAGAGATCGGACAATTAAAAACTCCCAATCCATTCAGTCATTAATCCAGTATCTCCCTGATATCATTCACCCTTATTCCATCCTTAAAGCCAACCACGAACGCACCTTTAATTCCCATACCTTTCAGTTTATTCCTGATTTTGGCAGCATCGCTGTATGTATCAAAATTTCCAACGGTATAAAGGTAAAGTCCTTCACTAAATTCTTTGTACACATTTTCCTCAATATCAAACATTGCCTGAATGGTTTCTGCGGTAAAGGAACCATCATTCGATGCCAGCACCTGCACACTGAAAGCTTTTGCAAAAGCCGGACGTTTGTATTCATCAATAAGATCATCCGGATCGGATTGTTCTGCCTCGCCTATTAACTCATGCAAATTTATACGCTCATCACCCCGGTAAGCCACAACAAAGGCGTCCTTCACCCCATAGCGGGTTACCAGAATATTACGGTATTCTTTTGCTTTCCAGTATTTAATGAATCCTCCTGCCGAATAGCGGTACCATCCTCCACCTTCATTCACTTTAAGGTCACCGGGCAAGTTTTTATCCTTTTGAACCTTTTGCGGATCCAATGCTATTTTGGAAGCAGCAATTTGCACCCTGAATTCTACATCGGGCCATGGAGATTCATAAATCCCCGTATTTTCCTCAGCTTTAATTAACTTTTCATCAATGGTAAGTTCGGGCTCCTGAACCGGCTCCGGCTCTTTGGGAGGTTCTTCTACGACTGGCTCCTCAACGGGTGCAGGCACAACTTCTGGTTCCTCATAAGCGATTACCTCTGGCGGCATTTCAGGTATTGCTTTCTCAGTACGAACAAAATGATAGGTTACTGAGGCAAAAAAGTACCCATAAAAATCATAACCAAAACCACCTACATTGGCGTCGAGCAAATCGGAGTTAACCGGCCTCATGGTACCCTCAAGCGCAAATGTGAACTTCGGGCTGATGTTGTAATCAATTCCCAAACCCATAGGGATCACTGTTTCGGTGGTTCTTTCAGAAAAACCGCCACCCTCTTCAATGCCATTGCTTGCTATAACCTCATTGGTACTTTTATCCATCAGTTCTGTTTGCCAGTGAGTAAACCCAATACCGGCCATAGCATAAACAGTGAGCTTTCGATCTTTAATATTTCCAAAAAGATTTATCAGGTCTGCTTTTAAATTTATACTGGTCTCAACGAGGTCTCCTTCAAACCAAATATTATCTTTCCTTTTTGTTCCGGATAATTCTCCGTACATTAACTGACCGCGCAATGTAAATACCGAGCTTAGTTTTTTCTCCAGCATAGCAGTATAGCCAAACCGCCATTCATTATTGTTTTCAAAAACCTTATAAACCCGATAGTTTTCGGTATCGCCATAAAAAAGGCTGGGTCCCCACCCGGCAGTTAAACCCCAACCCTTCCAGAATTTGGATTGTTTTTCCTGTGCATGGATATTATTGAAAAGAATAAATAAAGAGATAATCAGCAGCAAACGCCTGCTGATAACAACCTGAGTTTTCATAAGCATAAATTTGAGGTAAAACAAAAATAGGTATATCATTGAATAAGGACAATAAAAAACGTTTAAATATTTAAAGATGAAATTAACTACTTATGAACATAATAAAGCAGATTTAGTAATTTTGCCGGCGGAAAACTACATTTTTTATATTGAATATCTAAATTACTACTCATCATGGGGAAATATGGAAAATCTGTCTTGATCTGGATTTTTGCTGTTGTTTTTACAGGCTTAACTGCATACTATCAAAGGACGACCGGCCCAACCTACCCGGTTAGAGGAAGCCTTGAAATTGACGGACAAAAAGTAAAATACAGGCTCGTTAGATCAGAGGAAAGCATTTCACCCGCAGAGGTTATTGTGAAAAACGCACCTGCCGGTCTGGAAGGAGTGGTTAAGTTTAAACGATACAATATTGATGAGCCCTGGACAATAGTAAACTTTTCACCATCTGAGGAGAATCTTTCGGCATGGTTACCCAAACAACCACCTGCAGGCAAACTTGAGTATTTTGCAGAGCTTACATATAAAGGTGTTACTTACAAATTAAATGAGGATCCGGTGGTAATTCGTTTTACAGGTCCGGTTCCTATCTATATCCTGGCCCCTCACGTATTTTTCATGTTCCTCGCCATGTTGTTCTCGGCGCGAACAGGTATTGAAGCAGTGCTGAAACGGAAGAAAACCAAGGTGCTTGCTTTTTACACAACCCTGTTCTTTTTTATTGGAGGAATGATACTTGGCCCGATTGTTCAAAAATATGCATTTGATGCATACTGGACCGGATGGCCTTTCGGACATGATTTAACTGACAATAAAACCCTGGTGGCTTTTGTAGCCTGGCTGGTGGCTTACCTCAGGTTAAGAAAAAATGAAAATAACCGGGGTTGGGCAATTGCAGCCGCTATTATTTTATTGCTTGTTTATATGATCCCGCATAGTATGTTTGGATCGGAGCTTGATTATTCAACAGGCGATATTAATACGGGCAATTGAGATCATGACCCTCTTCATCATTGCCATTACTGCCATTGTTTCTGTTCTTGCTTTTAACAGACGCGATCTTTTCGACAAACTAAAGTTTAACGCCTTTTACATTCATAAAGAAAAACAATGGTACCGCTTTTTAAGCTACGGCCTTGTCCATGCGGATTTGATGCACCTTTTTGTAAACATGTTTGTGTTGTATTCATTTGGATCAGTGGTTGAGAATGAATTTCACAAGCTATTCGATACTAAAAGCATCCCATATTTTACTTTTTTATACATCGGAGGATTAGCATTTAGTACTTTATGGGATTTTGGCAAAAACAAAGACAATATCTTCTACAATGCTGTTGGGGCATCCGGTGCGGTATCAGCAATTCTGTTTTCTTCAATTATTCTTGTTCCGCAGGGTGGCATAGGATTCTTTTTTATTCCCATTGATATTCCCAGCCCCATATTCGGGATTCTTTATCTTGTTTATTCGGCGTATATGGCCAAACGAGGAACCAGCAATATAGGCCACAGTGCACATTTCTGGGGATCTGTATTTGGAGTAGTATTCACAATTGCACTCAAGCCAGAGTTGTTATCTGACTTTATTGATTATTTATTTTAGGGTTCTTATATGTGGAGCTATTTCCCATATTGAGACAAATACACAAACCCAAATTTCCTACAAATCACTCGTTTTCAGTGCAAATCCTTTCGGGCATATCATTTGAATTATACTTGTCCTGATTTAGATTGACATTTCAAAGGTTAATCTTTATAGCTAATTTATGAATTAGGGGATTTCGATATAAATCTGTTTACTACTTATTTCCAAAAGATGACTTTAATTGCCTTGTTTGGTTAATTAAGTCAGGTTTAAATATTAAAGGCTCTGAAATTCTCTAATGCGTCAATAATTACAGAATTTGTCTCAAACTTAATCTTATAAATATTTTTAATACTAATTTAAAATCATCAAAATGAGAAAATTTTACATGCTTTTCCTGGGGGTCATTTTATTGGCTTTTCCAGCCAGTATATCCGCACAAAATTATGCACTGCAGTTTGCCCCTAATTCGATAGGATTACAGAAAAACACCGTAACCACCTATGGATTGAATTTTAATGGCAACACCACTCTTTCGATAGAGGCCTGGGTAAATCTGAACAGTTTTCAAACAGGAAGTCCAATTGTTTTTAAAGAAAATGGAGCCAATTGCAGTACACCCAAAATCGCAATCTGGTTTTTCGTTGATGAAACCGGACATATGGGATTGGGATTAGGAAACGGAACTGAATTTAATGCTGCATTTTCGAATAGTACGTTAAGTCTGGGTGAATGGCATCATGTAGCAGCTACCTGGGATGGAGCCTTAATCACCTTGTACCTTGATGGAGTTGCCGACGGTACGTTAATTGCCGGAGGTCAGCTTTACGATGATGGTGACGAAATAAACATCGGAAACCGTTGGAATTGCTATCGCCGTTCATTTGACGGAATGATTGATGAAATCAGGATATGGAACGATGTAAGATCAGAAGCGGAATTGGCCGACAATATGTATCTGGAGTTAAGCGCTCCTGAGTTGGAATCGGACTTAGCCCTTTATTATAACTTCAATGAAGGTACAGGAACCACTACAACTGATCAAAGTGCAAATGAATATGAAGGACTTTTAGGCGGAATCGCATACCCGGCAAGTACCACTACTGCTCCCAGCTGGGTTGATTCAGGAGTTCCGTTTTTTACCTGCCCCACGGTTGAAATAACTGGTGATGATCTGGTTTATGACGGATATAACCCTTATTCATGTGCTGATTTAACTGCAAATGTAACGGATGGAACAGCTCCTTTTACCTATGAATGGAGCAACGGCGACACAGGTCAAAGTACGGAGGTTTGCCCGGATGAACCAACAGTTTACACCGTTACAGTTACCGATGCAAATAACTGTTCAGTTTCAGCTGATTTTTTGGTAGATGTAATTGACGTTCATTGCGGATGGGGTGGAAATAAAGTACTGGTTTGCCACAGCTCTTTTTGGTGGCCCGATTATAAATACACCATTTGTACGCATAAATTCCTTGTTCCGCTACTGCTCTATTTTGGCGATGAGTTAGGTTCATGCGATAATTACAAATCAACACCGTTTATTGAAGGCATTCCTGAATTTGAAACGGAAGCTGAACTCCAGCAATTTGACCAGATGATGTTTGAAAAATACAAACTAAGCAATCCCGGACTGATCGAAACAAATCTGAATGTTTATCCCAACCCTGTTGAAACATTCGCCAATGTGCAGTTTACAACATTGGTAAACGATTATGCGACCGTTGAGATTTATGACCTGATGGGAAGAAAGATTGAAACCATTTTCAATGGTATTACAGAAATTGGAGTAATGAACCAGGTTACATTTGATGGATCAAAACTACAAAGTGGTACCTACCTGATCATTTTAAAACAAGGTGAAAATGTTTTACGTCAAAAAGTTACTATAAAATAATCTGATTTTAAATTATTGGATAACCGCTGGTCGATGATCAGCGGTTTTTTTATTGTTAAAGAAAATCCGTCGTCCGTAAAAAAACCTGATTACTCCCAAGTCAAAGTTGATGGAGTTTCTTTGATTTTGGCCGGTGTTTCCGCTAAAACTATCGTTCGACACAGTCATTCCGCCAAAAGCTTTTCGTGAACTATACAGGATTCCTGCCCTTGCCAAAACCCGCCCGCTCACCAAATTTCCGGTTTTTGTGCTGTCAGAATTGGGATAGGCTACATCAAAGGATTGTGTTGAAATTCCGGGTGCAATCGTAAGATTTATATTGAGATTTTTCCAGATCACGAAAGTATGTGAATAGCCTACAGATATACCGATTCCTCCCACCGAAACACTATTGAATAATAAGTCATCTTTGAAGGTTTGGTGCAATTCATTGGGAATAATTGCCGAATCACCATAAACACCTAATAAATTAAAGAAGCCTCCGGCAAGTAATGAGCCGGCACTTTTCTTTTGTAATTCGGTTTGAATAAACGTGGATTTGGCTGAAAACTTTTCATGATTAAATATCCAGGTAAAACTTCCAGCAAAGGAGGTTGTGGCAATATCCGGCCGAATGGGGTAACCATCTGCTTCAGTCCAGTCATTTTTATATTCATCCGGATTTTCAATATAATACCCCTGGTATACCTGTAAATAAAAATCAATGATGAATTTCCTGCCATAAAACGAGGTTTGCGCATCAAAACGTCGGGTATTACCATAAACTTGATCATCATTATTGATAAACGGAAAATTAAATGCAAGGCCCAGACCAAACCATTTATAAGTCGCACCAATACCAAGGTTAAGACTGCTATTGGGAGAATAATAAAGGCTGCTGCCTAAATCATGGTCGGTAACCGAAAAACGATTGAATTTATCAATGGCATAAACTTTTAATCCCAGGGCATCTGATAAATCCTCAATAAATTCACTTGAATCAGAAGATATTAAACCGCTAACTTCGGTTTGAGAAAGTCCAATCTGCAGTCCCATTGTTAACCCCAAAAAAAACGACAGAAATATCAATTTCATTGGTTACTCAAATTATTTCACGACTTCAACAGGGTTTTTTTCATATATATAAAGTACTACACCAAATACATTTTGATACCCTACTTGCTGTAGCGTTTTAATATATTTTTTTACCTGTAAAACATGTTTTTCAGATTTCCGGCCTGTTTTGTAATCCACAACCGTAATTTTATCTCCATCCAAAATCACCCTGTCGGGTCGTTGAATATCCCCGTTGGGCAATAATAGATCAAATTCTTCAAGGCTCGTGATTTCCGGATTAAAATAAGGTTCCACCGCAGGATGCGTAATAAAATGCCGGAGCTGATTTCCTATTTTATCAGCGATTTCAAAATCAAGTAAGCCATTTGCTTCAAATGCTGATACAACCTCCTGAATATCTTTTTTACTTCGAATTTTTGATAACATTTTATGAATGAGCGTACCCCATTCCGAATCGCCGGCCGGATGCTCGATATCCCAATATTCCGGCGCCTGCAAACTCAATGACACCAACTTCCGCCAATCCGCAGAAGTGGTCAGGTCAATGGGTTGCTGCTGGCCGCCTGGCTTTTCCTTGTTTTGGTTTCGGGTATTTTCGTCACCGAATTTATAAATTGTCAAGTCGTCCTGCCAGTGGTTTGCCGTTTGCAAATAATGCTTTAATACCACAGGAATTGAAACGGACTCAGCACTTTTGGGTGGGTAATCCGAAATAACATGAAGGCGGTCGGCTGCACGTGTCATTACCACATACAACACATTTATAAGGTCAAGCAGTGATTTACCCTTTTCTTCCAGATACGATTCTTCAAAACGGGTCTCCTGCAAATTGGCCGAGGCATCCACTAATATCGTATTCAAATCAGGAATAATCTCCCCCGGATCAACCCAAAGCTTATCCTTTGAAATTTTTAGTTTTTCATTTGCAAAGGGATAGATCACCACCGGAAATTCCAGCCCTTTTGATTTATGAATGGTCATCACCTTAACAGCATTCACCTCGGCAGGAACAACAATGGAAAGCCGGTCCTTTTTGCGGCCCCACCAATCAATTAAAGCCTTTAAATCAAAGCCGGGATCTTTCATTTGATCCAAAACCGAATCGAGGAAAAAAGGAATATAGGGGTCGTTAGAATTTTGCATATCAAAACCCCTGATCACCTCTTCGCAAAACTCATAAACAGATAACTCCAGCAACCTGTCCGAATTGATTTTAATCCCAAATTTTTCAAGATTTCCAAAAAACGATTTAATCCGGGAATCTTTCCCTGACCCCTTCACCCATTGTTCTATCAACGAGGGCCAGTCTTGCTCCATTTTTTTGTTTTGCCTGAACCAATTCAGCAATTCCATCCTGGCAATCTGATCATCGGCCGAAACAAGCAACCTTGCAATTGAAATTATTGTACGCACATTGATGGAAGCAGCGAGCAGCAGTGATTCACTTGATACTACAGGGATATTTTGCTGGAGCAAATGAGCGGCAATCAAACTCGCTGATGAATTATTCCTGCACAAAACAGCTATGTCGCCAGGTTTATAATCAAGGGCTTCAGATTGATGAATAATCTCAACAATTCGATTCAAATTATGCGTCTCCCGGTCAAATTCATCCTGATCATTTTTATAGAACACAATTTCAACAAACCCTCCTGTATTGCTGCTTCCGGCAATCTGGGCTGCATTTGCATACACTTCTCGGTAGTTTTCGGGAAGTAATCCGGCGACAATCTTAAAAAACGCATTGTTAAATTCAACCAGTTGCTTTGCCGAACGGAAATTATGTATTAAATCTTTTGCCTCATGATTTCTAATCAAAACCTGTTCACGCTCTTTAATCAGGGGCAGATCATCTGATTTATACAATTTCGGCAACTGAATAAATTGCTCCACTTCACCACTTCGCCATCGGTATATAGCCTGTTTGGCATCACCAACGATCATGTTGAAGTTATTTGTACTTAGGGAGTTTTCGTAGAGCGGGAGTAAATTTTGCCATTGCAATACGGAAGTATCCTGAAATTCGTCCACCAGGTAATGCTGGAATTTTTCGCCAACACGCTCATAAATAAAAGGAACTGGCTCATTCATCACCACCTTTGAAATTCGCTGATTGAATTCAGAGATCAGCAAAATGTTATTCTCCGATCTGTAATCATCCAGAATTTGTTCAATTTCGTGCAATATGGCTAGTGGATAAAGATTATTTCGAACGGCTTGAGAAATCTTATATTTCTCTTCATTATTTTCGATGTGTTGAAGTATTTCCAGATAAACATCCGACAATTGCTGTTTGATACTATCAATGGCAGCTTTATCAGCAGCACTGGCTTTACCACTGTGCCATTTATCCTGCTCAACTGTATTGATCACAGTATTAGTAGGTTTTTGTCTTGAAAAATCACCTTTTGCAAACCTGTTGAACCAGGGATAAATCCCCCTGTTTCCCTGGGCAAATGCAGCTTCTCCCACAGCCGATTGCCGGATCAATGCCATGGCCTTATCACCAAACTTTTGCAACTGCTGTTCATATTCAAAAATAAATTTTGAAATGGCAACATGAATCTTAATAAAATCTCCTATTGAATGCTCTTTTAATGTTTTCACCTGCTTTTGACTATCCTCCTGCATCAGGAGTTTGGCCACATTATAAATATCATCCTCGATATTCCAGTTCTTTTCATCTTCTGTTTTCGCCTGTGTAAATTTTACCAAAAGGTTAGTCAAATCCTCATCACTTCCGGCTTTGTTTACTAAAAGATCAATGATCCTCCGAAGGGTTTCTTCGGTATCCAGTTCCACCTCAAACCCCATTGGAAGGCGAAGATCAAACGCAAAACTTCGTATGATTTTGTGCACAAAACTATCAATGGTGCTGATGGCAAAATCAGAATAATGGTGCAGGATTAGTTGGGTAACCATTTGGGCATTCTCAACCAGCTTTTCATCCGGCATTTTTAGCTTTTCCTTTAGTTGATCAAACATGACCGCAACTGATCCGGAAAGTGGATTTTGCTGCTGATTGCCGATTTGCAGCAACGCATTGATCACCCTTTCCTTCATTTCATTGGCAGCCTTATTGGTAAAAGTTATTGCCAATATCCGCTTGTATTTCCAGGGATTTTCGAGTACCAATGTAAGATATTCCCTTACGAGTGTAAAGGTTTTGCCTGATCCAGCCGATGATTTGTATACTGTAAAACTCATTGATTTAAGTCCCCACGAATTTACAAAAAAACCCCTGACAAACTTGCCAGGGGAAAAATGATCATGAAGAGGAATATATAAGGGCAGATAGTGCTCTTAATAGAGCTTGAATAAAAATCGCATGTAATAGGGTTTGTGCATTTGAACGATGCAATTCCTTAATTGAAGATTTTCAATTTTTTGCTGAACATAACCAGCCAATCGCGGGTCATTCGACATGGCATCTTCAACCCGTGCACGACCTGATTCGTCGAATGAAAACTTCACTACCACAGCTCCTTCAATGCCTTGCTCCTGCGCAAATGAAGGGTAAGAAACTTGTTCAATGATGCATTTATGAGCTGCATTTGGGAAACTTGATTCAACAACAACTTCATCAAGGTCGATGACAATTGTATCTGTAAAATTATCGTGATGAACACGCGTATTGTCAGCCACAGGGGATGACACTATTGGAGTTGCTACTACCGTCGATAAATTATCAACCGGGTTCACATTTATAGTATTTTCGGGCAAATTAAACAGCGAAAAGGCATAACTCTGCACCCCCAGAGTCGTACCCACAAAAAGTAAAATGAGTGTTAGCGTCTTCATAGTTTAAATGATTTGTTAGCATGTTTTAAATTGGTACAAATGTTTGCTCTACTTTTATGCCAAAAGCCATTAACAACTCATTTTAAATCACTTACAACAACCAACACATTATAAAATCAAAAGAGTTTGTGTTCATATTTTTACAATTTTGTTCAATACCGCACAAAAATTCACGGGCAATTCAATTAATTATAACTTTACCATTTTAATGAATCAGTTATCTGAAAAATTCATGATCATGAAACAGTTGATTTTAGTTATTGCAGTTTTTATAACCATAACATCTGCATATGCTCAGAAAAATGAAAACAGGGATGTTGCAGTTTTTAAAACAAAACAAAACGGATTTTACCAGGACAGCATTTTGCCTGCGATCGAAAACTTCAATGCTGAACCGCAAGAGCCAGGCACTTACCTCTCGATGGATTTTTCCAAAATGGACTTTCCGACTGATCCGGCTAAATACACGCAGGTTTGGCATAATGCTCCTTTATCACAGGGATTAACCGGAACTTGCTGGTGCTTTGCCACCACATCCTTTATGGAATCGGAGGTGAAGAGACTGAATAATATATCGGTGAAATTATCGGAGATGTACGCTGTATATTGGGAATATGTGGCAAGGGCCGAATATTTTGTAGCACACCGTGGCGAAATGACACTTGGCGAAGGCTCTGAAGCAAACGGACTCACAAGGATCATGAAAGATCACGGATTGGTTCCGGTAAGTGCATACTCGGGTATGCTTCCAGGTCAACGATTTCATGATCATTCAAAGTTATTCGAAGAAATTAAAGATTATCTTAAACAGGTAAAATCCCAAAACGCCTGGAATAGGGAGGTGGTGGTAAGTACTGTAAAAGAAATCCTGAACCACTACATGCAGGAGCCTCCCAAATCATTTAACTATCAGGGTCAAACCTATACTCCGATGACTTTTATGACCGACTATTGTCATATAAATCCACAGGATTATTATTGTTTTATGTCGACAAAATCACAAACCTATCATCAGAAAGGCAAATTAGAGGTACCCGACAACTGGTGGAATAACTCCGAATATTACAATATTTACCTGGACGAATTCAGGGATTTACTGATCAATGCGCTTGAATCAGGATATTCTGTTTCTGTTTGCGGTGATGTTAGCGAACCCGGTTACGATCGATATGAGGAAGCAGGCATCATTCCCGATTTTGATATTCCTGAAAATTACATCAATGCCGACGCGCGCGAATTCAGATTTAACAATAAAACCACTACCGACGATCATTGCATCCATTTTGTGGGAATTTACAATGATGGCACTCACTACTGGTTTATGATCAAGGATTCCAGCTCAAGTGGGTTCGACGGCCCCCATAAAGGTTACCGTTTTATGCGTGAAGATTATGTAAAATTGAAGATACTGGCAGCCATGGTCCATAAAGATGGTGCCCGAAAAGTGCTGGATCAAATCATCAAATAATTAACCGGCTGCAACAATCTCCTTTGCCTTTGCGAAGGCCTCATTCATTCCGGCCGGGTTTTTACCCCCTGCCGTTGCAAAATGAGGCTGGCCTCCTCCACCACCCTGGATATGTTGTGCGATCTCGCGGATCAGCGTACCTGCGTTCAGCTTTTTATCGTTTACCAGGTTTTCAGAAATTATCAGCGTTAGATTAGCTTTCCCATCATTTTCTGATCCAAGCAAAACAAAGCTATTCTCCAGTTCGCGGTTCAATTCAAAAGCCAGGTTCTTGATAGCAGCCATATCAAGCTCCACTTTGCAAGCTACAAAATTGGTTTCCCCAATTTTTTCAGCACCCTGCTTTAACTCATCCTTCAGCATCCCCGCTTTTTGGCTGTTCAAATGCTCAATTTGCTTTTTTAGCTCACTGTTTTGATCCATCAGGTTTTGTACGCCTTTCACAAGGTCCTTCTGGTTTTTAAGTAACTCCTTTAAATCGTCAACGGTATGGATAAATTCATTCACATAATTTTCAGCAACTGCTCCTGTCACCGCCTCCACCCGGCGAATTCCGGCGGCGATAGCACCTTCCGAAACGATTTTAAACAGCCCGATTTGCCCCGTTGCCGGAACATGCGTTCCACCACACAACTCCACTGAATAATCTTTATCAAAAGTGATCACACGCACTTTATCGCCATATTTTTCACCAAAAAGGGCCATTGCACCCATCGCTTTAGCATCATCCATGGGTACCTCACGCTTTTCGTCGATGCTGATGTTTTCCCGGATTTTATCGTTAACTATTTGCTCAATTTGTGAAATTTCTTCCTTTGTTAGTTTTGAAAAATGTGAAAAATCAAAACGGAGTCTTTCGGCGTCAACGAGCGAACCTTTTTGCTCAACATGGGTACCCAAAACCCTTCGAAGCGCAGCATGCATCAGGTGAGTAGCACTATGATTGTTTTCTGTAAGCAAACGTATGCGTTCATCCACCTTAGCCGTAAATATTGATTCTGGATTTTGAGGAATTTGTTCTGCAATATGAACGATTAGTTCATTTTCCTTCTGGGTGTCGGTAATATATACCTTTTCTTCACCATTTAACAGAATTCCTTTATCGCCGATCTGCCCACCCGATTCTGCATAAAACGGTGTTTGATCCAAAACTATTTGATAAAATTCCTTTTTGGCTTCACTGATCTTTCTGTACCTGAGAATCCTTGCTTCGGCTGTTGTTTGTTCGTATCCGAGAAACTTAGTTTTTTCATTGGAGTCAACCAAAATCACCCAATCTTCGGTACTTTTTTCAGCGGCTTTACGCGACCTGTTTTTCTGCTCTTCCAGCCCTTTGTTAAAGCCGTCCATATCAACAGACCGCTTTAACTCCCTGGCCATGATTTGTGTTAAATCAACCGGAAATCCATAGGTATCAAATAATTCAAAAGCGAAGTGACCATTTATTACTTGCTCACCTGGATGCTCTTCAATATAATTTTCAAATTTTTTGATCCCTTGCGAAAGTGTTCTCAGAAAGGTTTGCTCCTCTTCCTGGATCACCTTCATGATCAAATCTTTTTGTGACTGGATTTCAGGGAAAACATCGCCCATTTTTTCAACCAAAGCTGGTACAAGCTGATAAATAAAAGGCTCCTGCATGTTAAGGAAAGTAAATCCGTAGCGGATTGCGCGACGTAATATCCGGCGAATGACATATCCGGCTTTTACATTGGAGGGCAGTTGCCCGTCAGCTATCGAAAAAACAACTGCACGCAGGTGGTCAGCGACTACCCGCATAGCGATATCGTTTTTATTTTCAATGCCGTATTTAAATCCGGTGATTTCACCGATTTTTTGAATTAGAGCCTGGAAAATATCGGTATCATAATTTGATTTTTTACCCTGCAAAACCATGCAAAGCCGCTCGAATCCCATACCTGTATCCACATGTTTAGATGGAAGAGAAACAAGCTTGCCATCGGATTTTCGATTAAATTCAATAAAAACCAGGTTCCAAATTTCGATAACCTGCGGATGGTCCATATTTACCAAATCCCGACCGGCTGTTTTTACCTTTTCCGAATCATCTCTTAAATCAACGTGCACTTCCGAGCATGGGCCGCAAGGGCCGGTATCACCCATTTCCCAAAAATTATCCTTTTTTGAACCATATAAAATACGGTTTTCAGGAACTAGCTCCTTCCAAAAACCAAAAGCTTCATTATCGGGTTCAAGGTGGTCGTCCTTATCGCCACCAAAAACAGTTACATAAAGGTTTTCGGGGTTTATTTTATAAACACCTGTCAATAATTCCCAGGCCCAGGCGATCGCTTCTTTTTTAAAATAATCTCCAAACGACCAGTTGCCCAGCATTTCAAACATGGTATGATGATAGGTATCGTGTCCCACTTCATCCAAATCATTATGTTTACCTGATACACGCAGGCATTTTTGGGAATTGGCAACCCTGCTGCTATCGGCCGGTGAATTACCCAGGAAAATATCTTTAAACTGGTTCATCCCAGCATTTGTAAACATCAAAGTAGGATCATTCTTCACTACCATCGGGGCCGAAGAAACAATCTTATGTTGTTTCTCACTGAAAAAATTAAAAAAAGCCTGTCGTACCTGTTTTGAATCCATTGTTATTTAAGAATTATTAACAAAATGCGGTTAAATACACGATTTTCGGGAATCTGCAAAATTAATTTTATTTGTGTAAATTTGCAGCGATTTTATTGGTTAATTGCGAAACCAGATTTGCATAAGACCATATAAGAAACTATGGGAAAAGTGAACTACAAGTTTAACAAAAAGTCACTGCAGTTTGAGGAGGTCAAGGTTACTTTCAAAGCCCGCTTACTCAAGGCATTATCAGTGGTTGCCACCGGGATGGTATTTGCAGCCGTTGTGATCTTTTTGGCTTATACATTCCTTGATTCACCCAAGGAAAAAATGCTGAAGCGTGAAATCGCTCAATATGAGTTACAATTTGACCGGGTTAACGAACGACTCGACCAGTATGATGCTGTTTTGACGGACCTTGCCGATCGAGACGATAATATTTACAGGGTAATTTTCGAAGCCGATCCGGTACCTTCATCAATAAGGAAAGCTGGATTTGGCGGAACCGATCGATATGCTAAACTTGAGGGTTATAAAAACTCGGATCTTATCATTAAAACGACTGAAAGACTGGATAAAATCCAAAGTCAGTTGGTGGTTCAATCCGAATCATTTGATGAGGTTTTTAAATTGGCAAAAAACAAAAATGAAATGCTCGCCTGCATTCCTGCCATTCAACCCGTCAATAACAAAGATCTAAAAAGGCTTTCATCGTATTACGGTTATCGCACCGACCCCATTTATAAGGTGAGGAAATTCCATCCCGGAATTGATTTTTCAGCACCAACAGGAACTGAAATTTATGCTACCGGCGACGGTGTTATCAAAGATATCGTGCAGTCAAGAAGAGGTTATGGTAACCGCCTGATCATCGATCATGGTTATGGTTACGAAACCATGTATGCACACATTCACGAATTTAAGGTTAAAAAAGGCCAAAAGGTAACCCGTGGTCAGCTCATTGCCACCGTAGGAAATACCGGCAAATCAACTGCACCCCACCTGCATTATGAAATCCGTAAAGATGGAGTGCGGGTGAACCCGATATATTATTTCTTTAATGATCTTTCGCCTGAGCAGTATGATATGGTTTTAGAATTATCGAGCAGGCCAACACAAACACTCGACTAATTAAGTCCGATGACTTCCGACCCTTTTAAATCAGCCAAATTGTTTTATTCCATTGGGGAAGTGGCACAGATGTTTGATGTTAATACTTCGCTGATAAGGTTTTGGGAAAATGAATTTGACATTATTAAACCCAAAAAGAATAAAAAGGGTAATCGGTTATTCACGCAGCAAGATATTGACAACTTTCATATCATTTTCAATCTGGTGAAAGAACGGGGATATACCCTGCAAGGAGCCAAGCAAAAACTCAAACAAAACAAAGATGAAGTTACCTCAAATGCCGAGGTGGTAAGTCGTTTGAAAAAGATCAGGAAAACACTCAACGATTTGAGTACATCTATTGAATAGTGATCAGAAGTACCTTCCGGGAACTAAAAACTCACGAACATATTCCTCAATTCCTTCTTCCAGGCTGTAAAATGGTCTGTTATAACCGGTATTCAGAAGTTTGGTCATGCTGGCCTCTGTAAAATACTGATATTTATCCCTGATATCCTCGGGGGTATCAATAAATTCAATATCAGGTTCACGATCCATCGCTTTGAAGGTGTTGTTTACCAGATCGAGGAAAGTACGGGCCTTACCGGTTCCCAGGTTATAAATGGAAGATTTGGGTTGCTTTTCCATCAGATAATAAATCACATCCACCACATCTTTCACATATATAAAGTCACGAAGTTGTTTACCATCTTCAAAATCGGGATTGTGCGACCGGAAAAGCATCATTTTGTTGGTATCCAGAATTTGCTGATAGGCATGCCAAATCACCGATGCCATCCTTCCTTTATGATATTCATTGGGTCCGTATACATTAAAAAATTTCAAGCCGGCCCAAAATTTAGGCTTCTCCTCCTGGTCAATGACCCATTTATCAAAATCGTTTTTCGATTCTCCGTAAGGATTTAAAGGATTGAGTTTTTTAATCAAACGCATATCATCCTTATAACCATTTTCACCCAGGCCGTAAGTGGCAGCAGATGACGCATAAATCAAAGGAATATCGTATGAAATGCAATAATTCCAAACCGACTGTGAATAATGCAGGTTAAGCTTATCGAAAACAGATTTATCAAATTCGGCGGTATCGGTACGAGCACCTATGTGAATAAAAAAGTCAACATCTTTATAATTATCTTCAAGCCAGTTGAACAAGAGGTCGCGGTGGATCTTTTCATAAAATGCCTTCTTTTCTAGGTTTTTGTTTTTTTGGGGATTTAAAAAATCATCAACCACAACGATATCCTTGATCCCCTTGTTATTAAGTTTATTCACAAAACAACTCCCTATAAAGCCCGCTGCACCTGTAACAATAATCATAATTTGTTGCTTAATTTATTACAAAGATAAGATGTGCAAAGCTAATTAACAAACCGGGGTAGATTTCTTAAGAAATCATTAATTCACAAAATTAGTAGTAATGAGTTTCAACAAAAGGCTCATAAAGCGATCGAACCGATTCATCCAGGCTACCAATACAAACTTCCTGCAACAGGCATTTTTCATGTGTTTTAAGTGAAAGGGTTTGCGTTAAAGTGCAGGGTGTTTTTGCACAGGTACCTGTTGTGCACAAAGTAGTTTCATGACAGCAACTTCGGCCTAGTGGCCAAAAAATATCGTTCAAACTAAGTAATTCTAAGCCTGATTTTTTAGAAAGAAGCCGAAGGGCAGCGATACATTTTCCACGAATGGGCTCATCCGTTAACACCGGAGTTTTTGCCCTGAGTTTTATCATCTCATCAGGATCATCGACCACTACACAGCCGGTGCGCAGTAATACCCGCTGCATGTGATAGTCCATTATGGGAATGAGGTTTTCAGTGTCTTTAATATTGATAACTCCAGCATCCATAGCCAACTTGATGAAAAAGGTGATCTTTTTCTTTTGCGGATCAGAAAAGCCCATAAACGCTGATAAAATTTCATATAATCCCTTTCCATTATTCACCAAAAAACCATTTGCGTTATCGATCAATGTTGAAATCCGGGAGCCATATCTGGCCTTAACAATCCTGCAAATATCCAGCAACATGAGCGAACGTTCTTCGATCCGGTCGAGTGTGCAGTTTTCCGGGTTACCATCTGGCGAAAATGTTTGCTTTAATAAACCCTCCACATCCTGGTTTGAACAGATACTCAAATAGCCGGGATTTAACAATGGGTTTTTTTGATGCAGCAATTGCAAAAAGCCATATTCCATATATTCCCATCCGTATAAATTAAGCTCCGGATGTTGCAATGTGCGGGTTTGATGGCAAATAGCAGCCGAAAGAAAGTATACCCGCAGCTTTGTTTCCCGGTCTGCATTAAAATGTAAAAACTCCCGGCCCAAAAAATCAGGATTTATCGTGGCTCCTTTTAATACCGAAGCAACGTTATCAATTTGTGTATGATTTAACTGAACTCCCATATAGCAAAATTAAGCTGGCATTTTTCCAAGTGTACTTCTTAAAAAGCGATGAAAACCATGAATGCCTTTTACTGGCTGTGCGTGCATAAGCAAACACTCTTTGGTAATCACTTTTTCTGTATCAACGGATTCAAGGAGCGTTTTATCCGCACTTCCCTGAAGCAGCCAAATATGTTTTATCCCCTTTGTTTTTGCTTCCCTTAGCAGTCGTGAAGTAATTTCCGGTTTGGTAGAAATAGCCAAAGCTGTAACCTCATCAGGAAGGTCATCAATGCTTGAATAACAACTTTTCCCTTCATGTGTATCCATATTGGGATTAATGGGATAAACCTCAAAACCTTTTTCATTCAAAGCTTTGTAAATGTAAGATCCAAACTTTTTGGGGTTATGCGAAACACCTGCAACTGCAATATGCTTTTGCGCCAGAAATGTATCAATTAAGCTACGGGTTGACATGACGAATTAAAAATTATGGGGTTATCAAACTGCCGGAAGTAAAATTAGAAATTTTTGTGTTTTCGGTGCATGAATTGTTAACAAATTCACAGTAATTTATTTATGATCCAAATTGGGCTCCCAGATTTCCCATGACTTTTCAGCTTGAAATTCAAGCATGCTGAGTCCGTTGCTGATCTGTGCACCGTACTTTTTCCCTGACATCAAAAAACCGCTCTCAGTGGGATTATAGATCAAATCAAACAAAAGATGATCGGATGTGAGCGCCTCATAAGCCATTTGTGGTACAAAGCTGATATTTGGATACATTCCCACAGGGGTAGCATTAATGATCAAAGGAAAGGCTTTAATATTTTCGGTGCTCAAAAAATTATAACTAACCTGGTTACAATCATATGGCCTTCTGGAAACAAACATAAATTCGATACCCAGTTTTTTAAGAACCCACGCTACTGCATTTGCACTCCCTCCGGTACCCAGTATCAATGCCCTCGAATGATGGGGCATTAGTAAGGGTTTTATTGCCATTTCAAATCCATAAGTGTCGGTATTATAGCCCATCATGGTAATCTCATTATCCACCCTAACTATTCGAATACAATTTACCGCACCAATTTCACTAGCTGATGCTTCGATGACATTCAGGTATTTTATAACAGTTTGTTTATGCGGGATGGTAACGTTTAACCCCGCAAGGCCCGGATTATTTTGCACCAGGAGAATCAGGTCCTTTGATAAATGAACTGGGAAAAGTTTGTAATTAAAACCGTTTAAACCTTCCGATTCAAACTTCTTTTCAAAATATTTTTTCGACCAGGAATGGTCGAGGGGATAGCCGATAAGTCCGTAGAGTTTCCCCATTTTAAATTATGCTTCCGTTTTTTGCGAGGCTGCTTTTTCGATGACCCAGATAGACACAATTCCTACCAAAGCGATCAGGATTGCAAATATTACTTCTGAATTAATGGTTTCAGGGAAGTAACGCTGATATTGCATCACAATGGGCTCACCATGTTTCATCACCTGATTGCCTGCTTCATCAGTAAGGTAGATCATTTTTTGCCAGGGCCACAAAATACTCACCGATCCTAAAATAAACCCGGTTAACAAAGAAATAGTTTGATCACGATAATTTTTAAATACCCACGACAGCAAGTGGGAAAAAGCAAGCAATCCGCCTGCCGCTCCAATTCCAACCGGAATTAAAACAGCAAAGTCCCAATTATTAACCGCATCAATCATCACTAACTGGTAATTTCCCAGTAATATCAAAACAAAGGAGCCCGAAAGTCCGGGAAGTATCATGCTGCAAATGGCGATTACACCGCACAACATAAGATATAAAAACCCATCATTTTCGCGGGCTGGATTTGCAATGGAGATCATGATGGCAATGGCGGCGCCAATAATAAACATCACCACCACGGAAACCGACCATTTTGAAATGGTTTTTCCGACAAAATAAACGGAGGCCAGTACCAATCCAAAAAAGTAGGACCAAATATAAACCGGATAATTTTCAAATAAATAATCAAACAATTTGGCTAACGAAACAATGGCCAAAAATACACCTCCAAATACCGAGATTAAAAAATAAAGGTCGGTATGAGCTGCAAATTCTTTGAACTTGAGTGAAGTTAGTAATTTCAGCGCCTTTAAGTTAAAAGATTTGATGGCATTGATTAGCCTTTCAAAAATTCCTGTGATCAGGGCGATGGTTCCACCCGATACTCCGGGAATTACATTGGCAGCGCCCATGGCAATACCTTTTAAAATCAGGAATACATAATTCATTTTATCAGGAATATTTGGAATTTATAATAATAATACTTTTGATTATCCGTCATTTTACCAGATTTAAATAAAGGGTTTTTAACATCCATCATTTGCTCTCAGATTTCGCTAATATCGCTGATAATATTTGGTTTTTCTGTGAGATCAGTGAAATCTTTGTGAACTTTTCAATTGCTTGTATAATTGCGGAAAAACATTAATACTTTAATTGTTTTGGAAAAGGATTAAAAATCCTGAGATTTATAGAGCTCAATGATTCGTAAAAGATTGGCATCATTTTCAAGCTCCTGATCATATTCAAATATCTCTAAATGGGGTTCATAGTCCATCATCAGGGCTTCTTCCAGGATTTCATAAGCTTGTTTGAATTTTTTGCTTCTGACCAGGTAAACAAATTTACGATAGAGCAATGAGGCATTTCCAATTTGCTCATGCATACCCTTATTCAAAATTTCAATGGCAGCCTCAATATCATCCAGAAGAATATAACCGTGAGAAAAGTCGAGCCAGATATCAGGATTTAACGGATCCAGATCGGCTGATTTTTCATAAGCTTCAATTGCCGCTTGTAAATCTGATGTTTCAACTAGTACATCTGCGAGCATATACCAGTATTCCGAGTTCATCGGTTCAATATCAATTGCCTTATGAATATGATTTATGGCCACCTTTTGTTTTCCCTGATCCACATAAATCATGGCTATACTCACCCAGGCATCGGCCAGCAATGGATCAAGCTCAAGCGATTTCCGGTAATTCTGTAGCGCCTTTGTAAACGAACTTAATTTTTCAAAACACTCACCAATATAAAAGTAGGTCATTGCCTCGGGCTCTTCATACCTGAATGTTTCCTCATAACTGGCAATGGCTTCCTCAAATTTTTCCAAATTGGCAAATGAATTGGCTTTGTTAAAATAAGCTGACGAAAATGTATCGTCGATAGCCAGGGCAAAATCATACGCTTCAATGGCTTTTTCATACAATGAACCATTATTGAAGGCGATTCCGAGGTTAAACCAGGCAGCCTTTGAGTATGGATTTTTATCCAGAAAGCCGGTAAAATAACTGATACTTTCAGTAGTTTTTGATGAAATCTCAAAACAAAATGAAAGTTCATAAATCACAGCTTCGTTTTCAGGATTCAAATCGAGCACCTTCATCAGGTATTCAATAGCCTTGTCGTATTTTCCCAGGTTTTCGTATTCAAAAGCGATATTCGTATAAACATCTTCCAAATCTTCAGCTTCACGTAAAGCCTTATTATATTCCTCTATCGCCTTTTCATAACGTTTCAACTGGCTGTAGATTCCTGCTTTCGTGAGAAAAACATCGGTATTTTCAGGTTCCATCTCCTCCACTTCTGCCAAAAGGTCAAGTGCTTTGTTAATTTTATTTTTAGAAATTAAAAGCTGCGCTTGCCGTAGCATAAACGTGGAGCTGCGTGGATGCTGCTCAAGGGCATAACGGATAGCGATGTCGGATTTATCGAGTTGATTATTGATCAGATAGTGATCAATGACCTGCTCAAATTCATCCACATCAAAGAAATAATAATCACCGCTTTGCAACATTTTATCAAAACGTCCAATCAGCGAAATCAACTCCTCATCTTCGTCATGTTCGTTATAAAAATCCATACAGACGTTTATAATTTTTTACAAAACTAACAAAGTATATCATTCTAAAAAACTTTAAAAATCATAATTTTATAACCAAATTATAAACACGAAAAATGACACTAATTAAATCTATATCAGGAATAAGAGGCACTATAGGAGGCAAACCCGGTGAAGGGCTCAGCCCGATTGACATTGTGAAGTTCACTGCTGCATTTGCCGCATTTATCAAGGCAAGGAGCGGAAAGGAAAAAATAAGATTGGTAATTGGCCGTGATGGACGGATTTCGGGGCCCATGGTGAACCAAATAGTGGTAGGAACCCTTATGGGAATGGGCGCTGATATCATTGATGGCGGCTTGTCAACCACGCCCACCGTGGAAATGGCAGTAACGGATCATCAGGCCGATGGAGGGATCATTTTAACGGCAAGTCATAACCCGGCTCAGTGGAATGCCTTAAAACTCCTGAACGAAAAAGGTGAATTCATTTCTGCGGCTGAGGGTGCCGAAGTACTTGCCATCGCTGATCAAAATAAATACTCTTTTACCACAGTTGATGACCTGGGCAAATACAAAACGGATTCCGGTTTTATTGAAAAACACATTGAGCACATTCTCAGTTTACCTTTGGTGGATGCAGAAGCCATTCGAAAAAAGCAGTTTAAAGTGGCTATTGACTGTGTGAATTCTACGGGAGGATTGGCGCTTCCCCCATTGCTTAAGGCGCTTGGTGTTGAAAATATAATTGAAATGTATTGTGAACCAACAGGAGTGTTTCCGCACAACCCGGAACCCTTACCAGAAAACCTGACTGAAATTTCGGAAAAAATTAAACTTAGCGGCGCTGATGTAGGATTTGTGGTGGATCCGGATGTGGACAGATTAGCCATTATCACGGAAAAAGGAGAGATGTTTGGCGAAGAATACACCTTGGTTGCCGTGGCAGATTATATTTTATCTAATCAACCTGGCAATACCGTTTCAAACCTATCTTCCTCACGTGCGCTTCGTGATGTAACCGAAAAACATGGCGGCAATTACGCGGCTGCAGCCGTTGGTGAGGTAAACGTGGTGGAACAGATGAAAGCCATACAAGCCATTATTGGTGGCGAAGGCAATGGAGGCGTAATTTATCCGGCCCTGCATTACGGGCGTGATTCACTGGTGGGAATTGCATTGTTTTTAACTTTTCTTGCTAAAAAAGGAGTTAAAACTTCGGAACTCAGGGCTTCATATCCCAATTATGTAATTTCAAAAAATAAAATTGAGCTGTCACCTGATCTGGACGTGGATAAAATTTTAGCTCATATGGCCGAAAAATATCGTCACCTGGATGTAAATACAATAGATGGGGTGAAAATTAACTTTGAAAATGAATGGGTGCATTTACGCAAATCCAATACGGAACCGATTATCAGGATTTATGCAGAAAGTAATACACAGGAAAATGCCGAAATATTAGCTAAAAAGATTTTACTTGAAATAAGTAGCTTTGAAAAATAGAATGCATAAATCCATTATAAAGCTATTTTCGCCGAAACAACTTAAATATTTATCAAAGACAAGATTTATGAAAGCCCAACTCCATATTATTTTGATCATTTTTGTTACACTGATTTCGTTTATTGGTAAAGCCCAAATATATGACCAGGCTGGAAACATTTATTTAAATAATGAAACCATCCTAACAGGCAGCATTACTTATATGTATGACCAGTCGGATCAAATTTTTATCGTTGACAGCACAGGACTAAAGCAGATTCTGCATCCAAATCAAGTTAAACAGATCGTACTTGAAAATGGTAAACGTTTTGCAGGGTTCTTATATTCTCGTAAAAATCCGCCTGAATTCCTGATCATGCAAGCGCTTGTGATATCCGAAAAAATAAGTTTATATGCTCGGGAGGAAGGAGGTGCACTCCACTTTTATGTCAAAAAAGATAGTTTGCTTCAGCGATTGGATTATGATGAAGAGGTGGTTAGGATTGAAGGCTACCACTATAACAACAAAAAATACCAATACAGGGGGGTTATGAAGTCATTGATGGCAGATCGAACTGATTTGTATAAAATTATTGACAACTTAAAATTTCATGAGCGCGACATGGTTAACCTGGTTTTGCTTTACGATAAGGGCAATGTAAGCTATTTTTTTGAAACAGAAGGAAAATATGATCCCGTGAAAAGTTGGAAAGCCATGGTTCAGTTAAATAGGTTTGGATCATATTATTTTGAACGAACCACATCATTTTCGTGGGGAATTGATGTCGGACCACAATATTATTTTACAAATAACTTTCGTAACTCTTTTAAATTCCCCTTTTGCTATAGTACTTATCATTTGGAGGATGAAGATTATACACATTACGGAATATCGTTTAAATATCAATATGATTTTTACAGAACAACCCGTTCAATCGGCTACATTTCATGGCATTTATTTGATGTTGTGCATTTTCATGAAGTTAATTATGGAAAGTATCCGCATACCGATAATGGAGTAAGTTTGAGATTTAGGCTGAGCCCTGGGGTGGGATATGAATTCAGGATGGTCAGCCACTTTTTTATTTATGCTGAGTATTTTCATCTATTCCAAATCAACGGATTCCCTCCTAATTTTGCTATTGGCCTGAAATACGACTTTGGGTCCACCGTTTATTAAATGAAATCACAAATAAGCAATAATGGTGGTCAATTTAAAATATTTTCTGAAGCAATTTGCCCTTATGGTCGTGCTGACTATCTCTTTATCATCCTGCAACTTGTTTCCCCGTTGTGCAGACTGCTTTTCTCCTCCAAATGGTCTGGCATTAATGGTTTTGGATGAACACACCAATGAAAACCTTATTAGAAAGGGCATTTATGATCCTGACTCTATCCGGTTCTATTATATAGAAAATCAGAAACAAAAAGACCTGGAATTTGATGTTTATAATAACGATAGCATTGGAAGAATCTATTCAAACGAAATTGGATTTATTAGCTCGGGTTCCATTAAAACTTTTTACCTTAGGTTAAATTTTGAAACCATTGATACCATTTACATGGACACAGAAATTATTTCGGAAGATTGCTGCACCTGGCACGCACTGAGAGAATTAAAAATTAATGGTGAACAACCTGACTTCAGTTCGGAAGATTATTCCTGGATCATTTACAAATCGTATTATTGATGTGGGAACAGGACATAAAAAAATGCCTTCAGCATGCTGAAGGCATTTTTTTATCTTATTGGAATTTTATCCGTTCATCGAAATCAGAAACTCTTCATTGGTATCTGTAAATCGCATTTTGTCTTTCAGGAATTCCATTGCTTCCAGCGGATTCATATCTGCCAGGTGGTTCCTCAAAATCCAAATACGCTGCAATTGCTCTTTGTCGATAAGCAAGTCCTCACGACGTGTACTTGAAGCAACAATATCGATAGCAGGATAGATCCTTTTGTTCGATAACCTGCGATCAAGCTGCAATTCCATGTTACCTGTTCCTTTAAACTCTTCAAAAATAACCTCATCCATCTTCGATCCGGTATCAATAAGTGCAGTTGCAATAATGGTAAGCGAACCACCATTTTCAATCTGTCTTGCAGCACCGAAGAAACGTTTTGGTTTTTGAAGCGCATTTGCTTCAACACCTCCTGATAATACTTTACCCGATGCAGGTGCTACGGTATTGTAGGCCCTGGCCAAACGGGTAATGGAATCAAGAAGTATTACAACATCATGACCGCATTCTGTCATACGTTTGGCTTTTTCCAGCACAAGATTTGAAATCTTCACATGCCTTTCAGCAGGCTCGTCAAAGGTGGATGCAATAACCTCGGCTTTAACGCTGCGTTCCATATCAGTTACCTCTTCCGGGCGTTCATCAATTAGCAAAACGATGAGATATGCCTCGGGATGGTTGGCAGCGATTGCATTGGCAACTTCTTTTAATAAAACCGTTTTACCTGTTTTCGGCTGGGCCACGATCAATCCACGCTGACCTTTACCAATTGGGCAAAACATATCGATGATCCTGGTTGACATGGTACTCTCTTTATGACCAGTCAGCGAAAATTTCTTTTCGGGGAAAAGCGGTGTCAAAAAATCAAAGGGAATCCGGTCACGGACCTCTTCAGGAGTGCGGCCATTGATTCTTTCCACTTTGATCAAAGGGAAATATTTTTCGCCATTTTTTGGAGGACGAATGGTTCCACGAACTGTATCGCCGGTTTTTAATCCAAATAATTTAATTTGAGATTGCGATACATATATATCATCCGGTGAATTGAGGTAGTAATAATCTGATGAACGCAGGAATCCGTATCCATCCTGCATAATTTCGAGCACACCTTCACTACTCACAAATCCCTCATGTTCAAAAGGGAATTCTTCCTTTTTCTTTTCCTGTCTTGGGGCTCTTTCCTCTTGCTGTTCGGGCTGATATTGCCTTTCCTGACGATTTTGATCGCGCTGAAATCTTGGCTTATCATAATGTTTTTCTGATTTAGGTGGCCTTACTGAAAGCTCCTCTCCTTCGAGGCTCCCCAATGTTTCTTCTTTGGGGGCTTCTTTAACTTCTGGTTTGGGCTCTTCTGCAGGAGCCGGCCTCTCATTAGGAGTATTATCAACTTTTTCAGGTTGACTTGAAGCGATTCTTTCATTGCCATCCTTGGGTACTCTCCGTCGGCGACCCCTGGCCTTTTTATCATATGAATCTTTGGGTTCCTCACTGTTTTTTGCGGGACTGAGTGCCTGCTGGTCAAGGATCCTGTATATCAGATCCTGTTTTTTGAGGCCTTCGTACTTATCAATATTCAATTCTTTGGCTATTTCCTTCAATTCCGCCACAAGCTTGTTATTAAGCTCAATAATATCGTACATGAAATAAATATTTAAATGGTTAAAAACTCAAATAATTGAAGTTATTCACTTATTCCTGTTTAGCTATAAATTCTTCCTGGGAAAATCAACATCCGAATGATCCAACACCCACGACCGATTTAGTAAATTAATTAACGTTTAGCGTGACCTTGTAGTGTATCAACTTTAGGGACTATGCTTTTGAACGGTGCAAATATATAAAATATTTAAATAAATAACATTTTTAAGACTTTTTTTGAGCTGTTGCATTTTCTTCAACAACCGCCTCATCTTCATGGTTTTGATTATGGTAAATATCTATTGCAACAAGGATGGCCATGAAGCCCCAAACAGGTACGGAAGCCTTGTCGGAATTTAAAAAATTATTTAAAAATCCATGCAAATAATAGGAAATTAATCCGATCAAAACGGATATGCTTAATAACTTTAACTCTCTTGTACGTGCCTGTCTGTAAACCCTGATCCCGATAACAATAGAAGTAGCAAAAATCAGAAATACTGAAATCATACCAAATACACCACTTTCAGCAAGTGGACCGATATACTCACTATGGGCGTTTCCCATATCTCCGGCATTAGTACTGATGATGGTTTTTTCTTTGGCCCTTTGAAATGGTGCATAGATAAACTGATAAGTTCCCGGCCCCCAGCCCCAGAATGGCCTTTCATCGAACATTCGGAATGCGGATTGCCAGCGATTGATACGTTCCAGGTTGGATGCATCCGATGATATATTTGTAATAGATTGAATATGTTCTATAAAGTTCGCCGATGAATCCTGTTTGTTTCGTTCAAGTTTGTCAAAAATCTGCTGTTGAAAGGTAAAAAACAAACCCACTACCACAACAGTACTAACAAAAACATAACGGAATTTTATTCGCAGGTATATCAGTACAAAAATAACCAGTGAAATGGCCAGACTTAACCAGGCAGCACGACTATATGAAAGCACAAGGGCGATCAGAAATAACACCAGGATTGCAGTTATCACCACCCGGCTGCTCATACTGTAAGTTCTGTCGAGCATAAGTGCAACCAACACCGGTGTATAAAGTGTGAGCACTGCACCATATGCCGTGTGATCATTGTAAAACGGCCGCATTACCCAATGCCCCGATTCCTCATCAAGGCCCCTGACACTATGATGAATAATGGTATATAAAATCACTCCAATCAGAGGAATAATATACATCCAAAGAAAAGTTTTAATCGTGGCCTTGTTTTTAAAAAGCAGTATGATGAAAAAATAAAAAGGAATCAGGAACCACAGCCTGCTGAGCAAAAACTTGAACGAAACAACAGGCATTTCGCTGGTTATGCTGGTGAATAGCAACCATAAAAGGTTAATAAAAATAAAGACCGTAAGCGGGTGTTTAATTATTTTAAGGTCATAGGTGCCATCGTGCAGAATCTTAATAAGAAAAAACACTAAAACTCCAAACATCAATGGCTCGGTAGGCAGGGATATGGCAGCTCCCACATCCAAATTTTCAATATTAATTGCGATGGGCGTAAAAAAAGTAATCATCAGGATGACCTTATCAATAGCCACAAAATATAATAACGTTATGATAAGCAAGATAGGTACCGCAGCACCCCACATCAGGTGGTTGATCAACAGGTAAGAATTAAAGAGAATATAAAGTCCGCTGATCAGATAAACCCATATGAGTTTGCTTTTTTCGGTCAAAGGAATCAGTATTTATTAAAATTATTTTTTACTCTTGCTCATGCCCTTATAATTCTCCAGAATAAGAATTACAATAAAGCTCACAAAAAATGCTGCCAGTGTACTGATAACTACGATCAGCCAGCGAACCGGATAAGCTTTTTTATCGGCAGGATAAGGTTTGTTAAGGATATTGGTATAGGTGAACTGCCGGTCGAAATCCATATATGCTTTTTCATATTCATATTTCAAATCAGCATAAGTATTTGCTTCTTTTTCAATCAAATTAAGGAGCAATAAAACCTCACCTCCTTTATCTTCCATGTTCTTCTTAAGCTCATTAACTTCACGATCACGTACCTGTCCGGCGCTGCCTTCAACGGTTTTCAAATATCCTTTGGTTACTTCCTCAGATTGCGCTTCATAATCCAATAATCCATAATCCTTACCCAGGTGAGCCAACTCCATTTTCAAACTGTCGATTGAAGCTTGTTTTTTCACCAAAGCCCTGCTGTACATTTTAACTACTTCGCCAAATTTTTCTTCATGCAGGGTTTTCACCTTGTTATTATAAAACTCAATAATGGCATTTACCATATCACTGGCTATTTGTGGATTGGCATCCAAAACCTCAATTTCAACAGCCTCATTGGGTGTTTTGGCAATTTTTACATTTTGCGAATATTCCCACATTAACCATGAAAAAAACTCAGGATCATTACGATCAATTCCATAATGGTCAATCAGGTTAAATCTTTCAATAACCTGATCGCTGATATCCTTTGATTGCAAAATCTGTAGCATTTGTTCAGTTTCATTTTCATCCGAATAAGGTGCAATATTCGAAGGATAAACAATTGCAAACGATTTATACTTTGGTGTAATAAAGGAAGGACCGGAAAAAATTGCAGAAAGGGCCAATGCAATAATTACGATAACTGCCAGGTGCACCTTCCATTTTAGCAGTAATTGCAAAAGATTAATGTGATAAAATTGACTCTCCATATTAATTTTTATTTTAAATAAATTGGACCCATAGGGACCAGTTTCCTTTATTGTTTTTTCTATCTTATCCTGCCTGTTAAAATCGTCTTCACCTTTTGTTTTTACAGGACTGTTTTTCTGCTCAAAAAGTTTGTTCCCTGACCTTGAAAACCACGTTTCAATGTTTAGGAAACTCAGATCTATTTCAGGGTCAGGCTTTTTTTTTTACTATACCTTCCCAGGCTTTCCAGTACAGCCAATATTAAAATTCCAAGAATAAAAGCTGATATTGTAGAAACCAAAACAATGATCCAGCGAACCGGATATGATTTTTTCTCGGCAGGATAGGCATTGTCAACCACAAATTTTTGTGGTAAAACTTCCTCTGCATCTACTTTAGCTTCTTCATATTTTGCCTTGATCTCACTCAACTGTTTTTTCTCAAACTCCAACTGATCCCTGATAGAAACATAGGGGCCGCCATATTGAGCCAGTACTTCAAGTTTATCCTCAAGCGCTTTTACACCACTTTTATTCCCCTTGGCAAGCTCAATGGCAAGTTGCTGATTGATCATTTCGGCCTGCGATTCATAATCATGAACCCCGAGTTTTCTGAGCACTGTCAATGAGTCTTCCATCGTTTGAATAAAATCAAGCTGCTGGTGGTACTCGCCTTCAACAATTTTATAAGCCCGGATGGCCCGTTCTTTTTGCATCGCATTTTTAGTAGAATCCAGCAGTTCTGCAATATCATTGGCAATGTTAGCAGCAACTACGGGATCTTTATCCAACACCGAAATTTGAACAGCCATGTATTCGGTACGACGAAATGATATATTGCTTTCGTAAGTTTTGTAAAGTTTTGTTTTAGGAGAACTTGAATTGGGATCAATCTCGTAGTGATCTTCCAAACCATATTTTTCAATAACCCTGTCGCGAATCCGGTTTGAGTTGAGGATCTGCAACATCTGCTCGGTTTGCTCCTCTTCACCAAACTGCATAACATCCTGTTTTTCGCTGGCATTTTCTGAAAGCAGTGCTTTTGAAATGCTACTTGTAGAAACAGGATAAAGAATTACCGTTGATTTAAACTTGGGTGTAATAAATAATGGAGATGACACAACTATGGATATGATCATTGCAGCAAGCGTAATGATAACAAGAGGTTTACGCCATTTGTAAAGAAAAATTATAAAACTTGTGGAATCAAAATCCTCGCTTCCTTTTACGTTCTTGATCATATAATGCCAATCTCCGTTTAAGAGCCGCCAAAGTTATACAATTTTTTATTCAGCGACTTAAATAAAAACAGATGCAAAAAAAACCCATCTGGTTGCGATCAATAATAAACTTAAGCATGGCCCAATTTTAATACATTTGCAAAAACTTCAATATAATTGAACTTCGAGCTTTTCATAGCCAGCAGGATTGTATCAAAAGGCAAATCAGGTTTTACACGGCCCATCATTCGTCTCAGTGTTTTCAGTATTACCCTGGGCATTGCGGTAATGATACTTGCCATTGCTATTCTTACCGGCTTTCAGCAACAAGTTCGCAACAAGGTAATAGGCTTTGGCGGTCATATTCAAATTACAGCTTACGATGTAACCACTTCTGCCGAAGCCAATCCCATTAGTAATAACCAATCTTTTTATCCTTCCCTCGATTCATTTCCGGGTGTAAAACACATTGAAGTATTTGCCGATAAGGCCGGCATCATAAAAACGGATGACCAGATTGAAGGAGTATTGTTAAAAGGTGTTGGGGCTGATTTCGACTGGTCATGGTTTAAAGATAGAATAGTTGAAGGAAACATCATTCAGCTTTCTGATACGGGCCGCAGCGATGATGTTATCATTTCAAAAAGTTTAGCCAGTCGGCTTGAATTTAAAGTGGGTGATCCCTTGAGGATGTATTTCATCAATTCAAGTGAAGCGCAGCCAAGGGGCAGAAAATTTAAAATTTCGGGTATCTACGAAACAGGCCTGGAAGAGTTTGACCGGCTCTATATCTTAGGCGATATAACACATGTTCAAAAACTAAATAACTGGGAACCTGACCAGGTAGGTGGTTTTGAGGTTTACCTCGACAGTTACCAGGATATGGATGAAATGGGTCAACAGATAGACAATTTGGTTGGCGTTGAGTTGAAAGCACAAACAATCCGGCAGTTGCATCCGCAAATTTTTGAGTGGCTATCACTTCACGACATGAACGTGATCATCATCATTATATTAATGGTATTGGTGTCGGGGATAACCATGATTTCAACCTTGTTGATCCTGATCCTTGAAAAAACCAACATGATCGGTACCCTCAAGGCACTTGGCACCAAAAACAGCAGCATCCGAAAGGTTTTTATTTACAATGCCGTTTACATCATTGGAAGAGGAATGATCTGGGGAAATGCCATCGCAATTGGACTTTCGTTGCTTCAGTTGAAATTTGGGATATTTAAACTTAACCAGGAATCATATTATGTTTCGGAAGTACCGGTAAATTTGGACCTAACACACTATTTGCTGATTAATTTTGGCACCCTGATCGCCTGCACCCTGATGCTCATCATCCCTTCTTTTATCATTACCAAGATTAGCCCCGTAAAAGCCATTCGCTTTGATTAACACCTGCTAAATTTTACTTATTCGTATTCGGTTTCAAATCCACATAAATAGGCAGGTGATCACTAAAACCGCCGTTGTAATCAAATCCATTAAAGGTCCGAAAAGGTTTTTCACCCATAAAACGATCATCTTTTTCGAGGAGGAAGGGTTGCCGGAAAATCATTGCTTTTCCTTCCGAAATACTGATCCCATCCTTTTCATTTAACAAATTTGACGACACGATCACCTGATCGAACACATCCCAGTTTTCATGGTATTTCAGGGTACCAATAGATTTGTCCTTATCATAGGTAGCCATCAGATTGACAAGCTGGCAACAAGAGTCAACCGGATCGGGTAATGCTTTTAATACATTGGAAACACTTTCATCCATTGGGCCATCGTTCAAATCACCCATAATTAAAATTTTGCTTTCCGGATTTTCATCAAAAAGAGAATCAACCTTATGCCGTACCAATCCCGCCACAAACTCCCGCTTCGGTTTGGAATTGAGGTAACCACCGTAGCGCGAAGGCCAGTGATTTATAAAAAAGTGAATGGTATCGTCATCCAACCTGCCCTTCACATACAAAATATCCCGCGTGGCTGAATTCGTATCAAAAGGGAAGTGAACCGGGATGGTAAAAAAGGTATCTGGTTTAAATAGTTCTTTCCGGTAAAGCATCGCCACATCAATCCCACGCCAGTCAGGCGATTCCCTGTGAATAATGGAATAGCCGAAGTTTTTCAGCGGCGTTTCATAAACCAGTTGATTAAGTACATAACGGTTTTCAATTTCGCACAATCCCACAATTGCAGGCGCCTGCCACCCGCCCACACTGATGATCACTTTGGCGGTGTTGTTCAGCTTTTTATAAAATTTGTGATTGTCCCAATGCCGGTCACCTTCCGGTAAAAATTCTTCATCATTTTTCAAGGTGTCATCTTTGGTATCGAAAAGGTTTTCTGCATTGTAAAACATGACCCGGAAGATTTGATCCTGTGCAATTACATTGTTAAATGTAAAAAGGAGTAAACTAAAAAAGAGGTAAAAACCTTTATTAAGCATGGAATATCCTGATTTTGACAACAATTAATGAGTGGCTTAAAAGTAGGGATAAAATTTCAAAAAAGAGGTTTGGAAATGATTTTTAAATCTATACTTTTGGCTGTTAATTCAAAAACACAGCGATTCAATCGATATGCAGAAATCATTCAATGCTTCTGATAATTACGAAAAAACGAAAGAAGCCATCGGGTATGTCGCCCGCAAAAATGCTACCCAGCAGGATTACGACCGGATCGGGTTTATGTCGGGACTCGAGGTTCACCAGCAACTGAAAACAAAACACAAACTATTTTGTAAATGCCCGGCCGGCATCTTTCAAAAACCGGAGGACTACGATGCAGAAGTGATCCGTCACATGCGGCCTACACTCAGTGAGCTGGGTGAATACGACGGCACCGCTTTGATGGAATTCAAAACCCGCAAGAAGATCGTGTATCACCTCGCTAATGAAACGGCCTGTACCTATGAGGTAGACGATACACCTCCTTTCCATATCGATCATGAAGCGCTGGATATCGCCATTAGAATTTCACTCCTTTCCAAACTCAATATCGTGGGAGAGGTTCACATCACCCGCAAACAATACCTCGACGGAAGTATCCCCACAGGATTTCAACGAACCGGGATCATCGGTGTGGAAGGCGAGATTTATCTGAAACATAAAAAGATCAGGTTGATCCAATTAAGCCTTGAGGAAGACTCATGCCGGGAGGTCTCCGACATCGGGCACACCCGCGTTTACCGCACCGACCGGCTGGGTATGCCGCTGATTGAAACGGTGACTTATCCCGAATGCGTAAATCCGGATGAAGTGCAGGAGGCCTGTGATTATATCCGTTTCCTCAATCGCAGCACCGGACTGGTACGAACCGGTATGGGCGCCGGCCGTCAGGATGTGAATGTAAGTTGCCGGGGTGGTTCCAGGGTGGAAATCAAAGGCGTAGCCCACACCAAATGGATCCCCGAATTAACCCATAACGAATCGTTCAGACAATGGGCCTTACTGGCCATCCGGGATGAACTGAACAAACGGATCAAAGATACCGGCAAATGGAAGATGGCTCATACTGAGCTGAAAGGCAAAAACATCCCGGATCATGAGCGTTTCCTGAATGGAAATTTGAAAGATCAGAAACTCATCGCGGTAAATCTGCCCGGATTTGGCGGACTGATGAGTCATTTTACCCAACCCGGAAAGATTTTTGCCGACGAAATCAAAGACCGCCTCAAGGTGATCGCCTGCCTCATCCCGCCGTTTATGATGCATTCAGAAGAACTGCAAGCTTCGATGGAACAAGCCGAATGGGACAATATTGCTAAAAAACTGAAAGCGGGTGATCAGGATGCACAACTGCTTTTCTGGGGACCGGAAGACGATATCAAAACCGCACTGGAGACCATTGAAGAGCGATGTCGGATGGCGTTCGAAGGTGTTCCCAACGAAACCCGGAAATCATTTGCCGACGGCACCACCATTTTCGAAAGGGTGCTGCCCGGCGCCGACCGGATGTATCCTGATACCGATACAGCCCCGCTCCCGCTGGCCAACGATTACATCGAAAAACTGAGTGAAGAACTCCCGACCGAGGTGATTGACCGCTATCATCAATTAATAAAGTGGAACATCCCGGAGGATACCTACACTTACATTTTCAGTAAAAACCATTTTCCGCTGATCCACCGCCTCATCGAAGGGCTGGATATGGATCCGGTTTTTGCAGGGACTTTTATCGGCCATACCTTTAAATTCATTGAAGGGCATTATAACCGTGCCGCTGAATTCGATACCAAAATGATTTTCGGCATGTTCAAATACCTGAAAGAAAAGGGAATCGGATTTGAGATCGGTAAATATATGCTTCCCGAAGTTTTCGAACATCCGAAGATGGATTTCGATTCTGTGCTGGAAAGTCTGCCCTTCAAAAAAATTGCAGAGTCGGATATTCTTTCGATGATCCCTTTCCTGAAAAACAAATTTGCCGAAACGGCCATCAACCTTACCCCGGAAAATGAAAAGAACTGGATCATGGGCGAATTGCGGAAAAAGGCCGTGGGGAACATCGCTCTCAACAAATTAGCTGCATCATTTAATTCATAAAACAAGGAAACATGTCACAGGATTTTTTTCAGGGATATAAAGGCGACTCATTAAAAGTTTTACAAAAATACAATGTGCGTGTGTGGGGACAGGCCGAGATCGACACTACCCGCGGTCAATTCAGTGGAACGGTTTTACCCCGCGCCGAAAATGACGACGATCAGCACATCGTGGTGAAGATCGTTACCGGCTACAACATCGGGATCGATATCACCACCATCACCACCATGAAGGAAACCGGTTACAAAAAAGCGAATTATAAAATTCCCGAAAAGGAGTTTCCGTTTACGCCCGGTTTGCCCAAAGTGAAATTGTTCGGAACGGGCGGCACCATCGCCTCACGCCTCGATTACCGCACCGGCGCCGTAATTCCGGCTTTTTCTCCCGGAGAACTCTATGGAGCTGTTCCCGAACTGGCCGACATCTGTAACCTCACCACCGAAAAGGTTTTTGCGGTATTCAGCGAAAACATGGGTCCCAAACAATATGTAGCACTGGCCAAGGCGATCGGTAAGGAAATTGAAAACGGCATCGACGGCATCGTGATCGGCCATGGTACCGACACCCTGCACCATACCGGCGCCGCGCTGACCTTTATGGTCCAAAATTCCCCGGTTCCGATCGTACTGGTTGGATCACAGCGTTCTTCCGACCGCCCCTCTTCCGATGCTGCACTTAACCTGATGCATGCCATGAAAACCGCCGGTCATTCCGATATTGCCGAGGTGATGGTGTGTATGTTTGGCCCAACTTCGGATGAGTACGGACTGTTGCACAAGGGAACACGTGTTCGGAAAATGCACTCCAGCTATCGTTCCACCTTCCGTACCATCGGTGATACGCCGCTGGCCACCGTGAGCAGGGAAGAAATCGTACCAATTAAAAAACATTACAACCACCGGCGCAAAGACAGGGATGTGAAGATACTCCCCTATTTCAGCGATAAGGTGACAATGCTTTATTATTACCCCGGCATGCGTCCCGACACCCTGGACAACCTGGTGGATGCCGGATATAGAGGAGTGATCTTTGTAGGAACAGGCCTGGGCCATGTCAATAAAGAGCTGTATCCTGCCATCGAACGGGCACATGAAAAGGGGGTGCACATGTACATGACTTTGCAAACAATCTGGGGTTATGTGCATATGTTTGTGTACGACACCGGTCGCGACATGATGGCCAAAGGGATCATTCCTGCCGGTAATATGCTGCCCGAAGTGGCCTGGGTAAAACTGAGCTGGGCGCTGGGCCAGACCGAAGATCCGGAAGAGGTGAAAAAGATCATGCTGACACCCATCAACGATGAGATCACACAACGCGAGCCTTACAACGGCTACCTCGTTTACCAGGGCGGTGTACCTGAAGTGGATGAGTTTGTGAAAAATGTGCACAAATAGCTGCTAATTAACTTTCAGTTTCCCAAAAGGCAGAGGCTGAAAGTCTTAACAATCCTGTTATCGAAACAATGTACATTTCGAAGTACATTATTTAATCTTTTTTTGAAAAAGCCAACTTCATTTATTTAATTGAACAATATTCGCTGTATCAAGTTAAGAATTAAGTTTTAAAGCTTTTCCATAGCTCATCAAAGTTAAACCGAGCAACTAATATATTGAACTCATGAAAAAACTAAATTCATTCCTGATAATATTATTAATCATTTTCACAACCTGCAAAACAAAAAATGATGAGCAACCCAATGATCCCAATAACAATGCAAGCCCAATGGCAAAATCCCTTGAAATATTCATGGCTGCAGAAAATGAATTTATCAATGTAGGAGAATCATTGAACATATCACCACCAGAGGCCCTTGGACAAATTGTAGATTATGTCACCGCTCTTGATGGGGTAAAATCAGTTGATTACCTGGATGGTCACCATCTCAGGATCTTTACCGATGACGATATTGTTAGCTCCATCACTATCAATGAAACAGATGAAAACGGGATGAGCATTTATAGAGGAGGGCCGGGTGGAACCCATTCGTTAATAAGTTCAAAAGGAGATTGTGCTAATGAAATCGAAAATAAAAAAGTGCTGCTTTATGCTGCTGCTCATGATGATTTTTATTCGGGTAATTATTTTGATTATTACGTAGTTGGCAAAATTGAAACTGGCGATGTGGATGTTGAAATAACTACTCTTAAAAATGAGCAATGTACTCCAGAGGTATTTAAAACGCTGGATCAATATGGTTTTATTATAATGGACACACATGGCCAACCGGATATGATTCGGACCGGCGTTGGCTTCAATTTGATTGAAGCAGAAATTCCAGGTTCAGTTGATGCATTTTTGCAAATACTTGAAAGTAAAATCGGGACAACCTATGTCAACCAAATCGTTGCCGGTCAGCTAAGTCTCGGAAAAGAATTTAAATACAATCCCAGTTTACAAAACGAACTACTCTGGCAGGAATACAAAAAAGGACTATCTGGCAGCTATCATGTTTGGGTCACTTCAAAAGGCATTCGTGATTTTGTTCCAAATCTGAAGCAGACCGTCATTTTCGCTAATACCTGTTACAGTGGATTTCAGTCAACCTATTATGAGCCCACCAAAACCACATACGACCCAATTCAACCTGCATGGATCAGCAAGGAACCAATAGCGTTTTACGGATATGAAGCAGCTCAGAACAAGGTATCCTACGAAGCCGGTGATCAGTTTTGTAAACGAAATGCCGACACTTTAATATATTCATTTTTCAGGGAAGGTGATAGTACCGGTAATGCACACCTTTTTGGGAATAACATCAATTCACAACCCTGGGCAAATTACTACGGCTGGAAAACAAATGAAGGACCCCTTAATTTTAATTTATATGGGGCTAATAACTGGTGTTATGGTTCATGCGGTAGCGATTTTACAGATAAACGGGATGGGCAAAAATACAAAACAGTTTGTATTGGTAATCAAAGATGGATGGCCGAAAACCTGAATTATGATACGGTAGGCGGACATTGCTATGACAACAATCCCACACTTTGCGATAGCCTTGGCAAATTATATGAATGGGCTACGGCAGAAGTGGTTTGCCCGGAAGGGTGGCATTTGCCCACTGATACAGAATGGAATGAATTAATAGAATATCTGGGTGGAGTTCAGGTGGCCGGAGGTAAAATGAAAGCTACTCACGGATGGGATCCTCCAAACACAGGAGCTTCTAATGAAAGCGGGTTTTCAGCTCTGGGAGCCGGAAAATTCTATACTGCAACAATGACCTATGGCTCAATTGGTGAAGTTAGTACTTTTTGGGCCGATACTGAAAATCCAAACCCGGTACTGGAAGGTTTTATTGAACTTTACAATGCCTACACAGAAATAGGAGTTTTTGGGACAAATATTGATATTGTTTATCGGTCAGTACGCTGTATTAAGGATAATTGATCTTAAATTTCAATTTGTATCCAAAAACAAGGTATTTTTATTACAATACAATTCAGCTTTGTCCCAAAATAAACGTTTAATTCTTTTTGTAAAAAACTCAACAATTCCATCTGCTGTTTTGTTATAGCATGCACGCTAATTTAATTTTAACTTAATCTGACTTTCAGAGACTTGAATTAATCTTGCCGATTATTTCAAAAATTGTTGGGTTAAAACATTTCGGGTTAATAACTATCATGACTAAAACTTTTTACGAATTGAAGCCAATTATGTGGCTTTCATTACTTTATTATCTTGGAACTACCCAGGCGGGTATATCCCAAACCACCCTTCATTTAAAGGTTCTTTTAGAGGGTCCCTTTACAGAAAACAGTATGTCGACATCACTAAATTCATCCAACATGCTGCCATTATTACAACCTTTCGGTCAGGAACCCTGGAACTATTTCAAACAGGACCGGGTAAATGAAATTCCTTCTGAAAACATTGTTGACTGGGTGCTGGTTGACCTTCTCCAGCCCGTAATAGTTTCGAACGATACGATGTTCCAGATTATTGACCGGAGAGCCGGATTCCTGATGAATGATGGCTATATTAAAGACTTGGACGGGATATCTGATTTGCAGTTTTTAGCCACCCACAATCCCGGATTTTATATAAAAATATCACACCGAAATCACATACCACTTTTATCAGCGCAAGCAGTGCCATTTACAGGTGGCTTATACAACTATGACTTCACCCTTGCTTCAAATTTTTCCGTAGGTGGATCACAAAGCATAAAGCAGGTTCCAGGCGGTTCATGGGCAATGATTTCAGGCGATGGAGATGGCAACTTTTCCATTTCCAATAAAGACAAAAATGAGGTTTGGTTACCTGAACAGGGCTCGAATGGCTATTATTCCGGCGATTTTAACAATGACGGGATGGTTAATATTGACGACAAACTTATCAACTGGGGAATAAACAGTGGGATGGGATATGAAATAGATGTTGCCTGCTGTGTACCCACGACAAATTTTAAACATATCTACCTCGCAAACGACAACCACACCGATTATTTCTGGTCGGGAACAGATATCCAATACAGAGATGTTTTTATAAATGAACTGGATTATTATCTCGACCTTGCCGATCAAACACAAAACAACCCCCTTCCCTATCAAAGCCGATATAATTGTGATGGCGCCATTTATGTTTACACATATAAAAATCAAAAAACCGATACTGAGTTCAACCGGCTCATTTCACGCATTAAGGACGGACACATTTCCATGCCTTATAATATGTTTGCCTCAACTTACGGAGGACAACCCACCGAGGCGGTGATCAGGGGTATGTACTGGCAGGAAAAGCTGGCAAGGGATTACAACCTGGATATCAAAATGGCGGGTTCCATGGAAAATCAAACATTACCACTTGGGCTTGCTTCCTTGTGGGCAGGCTCTGGTGTTAAATACTCCTGGAAAGGCGTTTGCGGTTGCGCCTCTAATATTGGCAACAGTAAATTGCAAAACCGTTCGCACGAAATATACAAATACCTCGGCCCTGACGAAACGGGTGTTGTAATGAAATGGTATTCCCTTTCGGAACTTTATGGAAACAACGGGCAGGGAGGCTATGCAGAGGCGCGTATTCCATCCAATTCCATCAGCGAAATGAGTGATAAATGCAACAGCACCTCATACCCTTATCATATTGCCGGTGCTTTCGGGCACGGCCATGATGCCTTGCAAAAAACAACATCCACATTTGTATCAAACGCTCAAAATGGTAGCAATACCAATCAACAGGTTTATGTATCAAATGAAGAAGATTTTTTTGATCACTTTCTGAGCCTTTACCCCCAAAACAACCTTCCGGTTGAAAGTGTATCATACGGCAATGAATGGGATGTGGATTGTGCAACAATGGCTGGCCCCACAGCAGATGTAAGAAAGGCAACGGAAGCTTTGCGGAGTGCCGAGGCAATGTCAGCAGTTATCTGCTCTGTGGATCCCACATTTTACGAAGCAGAAGATATCAATCGTGAAAAAGCTTGGATAGCTCTGGGTTCGTACTGGGAGCATGATTTTGGAATAGGAGGATGTTGTACCGACGAGCGGGGCGACTGGCAATTGACACTCCGGAATAATATTACCGGTTTTGTGGATTCCCTTACCGGGGCTGCGATCCAACGATTGGAATCATTGATCACAAAAACCGGCACCAAGGAAAGGTTTTTTGTTTTTAACCCGCTGGGTTGGCAAAGAAGTGGCGTGGCAGACCTGGCTTATAGTGGATCATCAAACATTTCAGTAATTGATTTGACAAGTGGGCTCGAAACGCCCCATCAGCTCATTGTACGCAATGGGCAGCAATATCTCCGCGTTTTTGCTTCTGAGCTTCCTTCCGTTGGATATAAAGTATTTGAAATTGATTTAGTGTCTTCGGCTAACACTGGAGTAACTGCTGATTTTGATGGATCAAAGTTTGAAAATGATTTTTATCAGCTTACTATCACTTCTGCCGGAGTTATTACCGGGTTTCAGGATAAAAATGACAATAACAGGGAATATGTTTTACCTGATAACGGAAGATATGTGAACGACTTTGGACAGGGAATATCCGGAACAGGTACCATTACCTTGCTCGACAATGGGCCGGTAAGTGCTACTATTCAGTGTATTTCATCGTTTCCAATGCAACATACATCGCTAATCACACTCTATAAATCCATTAACAGGGTTGACATTGAAAATACCATTGACGACGATTTCGGGGATGATGTTCAGACCTACAGTTTTTCTTTTGATGTACAAAACTCGATCATCCGTCATGAGGAGTTGGGAGCTATTCTAACTGCCGATTATAAAAGCAATGGCGGCGACTACGCCGAAGCATCTGAACCCGTCAATTACAGGTGGCTTACCCTGAATCATTTTGCAAGTGTGGATAATGGCGTTTATGGAATTACACTTTCAAACAGTGGAGCAGCATTTATGAAACCTGGGAATAGCAGCACTGATTTTCTGGATGCCGCTTCATCCCAGATCAATGTGTTAATAGGTGGCCGCATGGGAGGATCAGGACCGGGTCTTGCCAATCAGTTTGGAAATACGGTTTTCAAAAATGATTTTGCCTTAAAACCCCATACCGGCGGCTTTAGTCCAACTGATGCTATGAAGTTTTCGATGGAGCATCAGAATAAACCGCTCGTTTCCTATGTGGATGGCGCTGAAGGCGGACTCCCTTCGGATTATTATGAATTTGTAACACTGGATGATACTGACAAGCTGCTTTGGTGGTTAAAGCCTGCTGAAGACGGATATGAGGAGGGTGGCTTGATTGGCAGGGTCTGGAATATGGATTCAACCCAGGGTGATTGTATTCTGGATTTCGATTTGCCCGTAAACTCCGCAAAAATAACCACCCACCTCGAAACCAATTTAGAAGAATTGGTGCCGGTAAACGGAAATTTATTGATGCAAATTGGGAAAAATAACATGAAAACTTTCCGGGTTCGCTTTTCGGAAATCGACCAGGCTCACTAGATTAAGATTTTAAACAAATTTCTCAACCAATTCGGCCAGCCTGTTTGAGTATCCCACCTCATTATCGTACCAGGCCACTACTTTCACCAGTTTATTGCGATCGCCAATTACAGCGGTAAGTTTGGCATCATACACAGCCGAGTGGGAATTTCCAATCACATCCATCGAAACAATGGGATCTTCGGTATATTCTAAAATACCTTTCAAATAGGTATCAGCAGCTTCCTTAAATTTAGCGTTGATCTCATCGACACTGGCAGGCCTGGATATGGTGCAGGTAACATCAGTTAATGATCCATCGGGCACTGGAACCCGGATACCGGCTCCTCCGATATTTTTAGCAATGTGTGGAAAAATCCTGGTAACAGCTTTTGCTGCTCCCGTAGTTGTTGGCACAATAGAATAAGCGGCTGCCCGGCCCCGGCGCAAGTCGTGGTGAGGTCCGTCAAGGATATTCTGATCGCGGGTATAGCTATGAACGGTGGTGATAAAAGCTTTTTCGATTCCCCAAAAGCGATCAAGGATCATGATAAGCGGTGCTACATTATTAGTGGTGCAGGAGGAATTGGAAATTACCAGGTCAGCTTTATTGATAAGGTGATCATTTACTCCTAAAACAATAAATTGTACGCCATCGGTTTCACCTTTGGCCGGTGCAGAAATAATCACCTTTTTTGCTCCTGCATTTTTCACGTGTTTCAATGCCTGTTCACGGGTTGTGAATAACCCGGTCGACTCAATAACCACATCAATTTTCAAAGCGGCCCAGGGAAGGTTTTCAGGATCTTTTTCAGTGTAAACCTGGATCTTTTTCCCGTTAACCAATAAATGATCCTGATTAAATTCTACCACTCCGTTAAATCGCTTGTGCACCGAATCGTATTTCAGAAGATGCGCCATAGTGGCCGGTTCCATCACGTCGTTTATGGCTACGATTTCAAAATCAGGACGCTCGTGAGCCACCCGAAGAAACATCCGGCCGATGCGTCCAAAACCATTGATTGCGATGCGAATTTTTGACATAACAGTCAGTTTTTAAAATGAAATACAATTGGATCTTCCAGGCGCACTCCGTCTTCACTCGTTTGCCATTTGCCAAGCTCGTCACCCATGACAAAATTAAAATTATTTAACAAGTGCCCACCATTCAGCTCATCGAGAATTACTATTTTTGAAGATTAATCAATTTTTTTACAAAATTTATTTCAATGGAAAATTTAAAAAGCTATATCGAGGAGAACAAGGACCGTTTTCTGGAGGAATTATTTGGTTTGATCCGCATCCCGTCAATCAGTTCGCAATCGGAACATAAACCGGATATGCTAAGGGCTGCCGAATACTGGAAAGAAACCATATTAAAAGCCGGTGCCGACAAAGCAGAGATTATGCCTACCGATGGTAATCCGGTGGTTTATGGTGAGAAGATCATTGATCCATCGAAACCAACGGTTTTGGTTTATGCACATTATGATGTAATGCCAGTGGACCCGATCGATTTATGGGACAGCCCGCCGTTTGAACCTGAAATCCGCGATGGCAAAATTTTTGCCCGCGGTGCCGATGACGATAAAGGACAGGCTTTTATGCACGCCAAGGCATTTGAATATATGGTAAAAACAGGTAATTTGCCTTGCAATGTAAAATTCATGATCGAGGGCGAAGAGGAGGTTGGATCGCCAAGTCTCGGGAAATGGTGCAAGGAAAACAAGGCTATGTTAAACGCAGATATCATATTGGTTTCTGATACCGGCATGATCGCTCCCGATATTCCATCTATCACCACCGGCTTGCGTGGATTGGCTTACTGGCAGGTGGAAGTAGTTGGACCCAGCCGCGATCTTCACTCCGGATTATTTGGTGGTGCTGTTGCCAACCCGATCAATGTGCTGAGCAAGATGATCGCCGGCATGATTGATGAAATGGGCCGCATTACCATTCCGGGTTTTTATGATGATGTGCTTACCGTATCGCAGGAAGAACGTGATTTACTTGCCAAAGCCCCCTTTAATGTTGAAGAATATAAAAAAGCAATCAATGTAAAAGCGCTCGAAGGGGAAGAAGGTTACAGTACGATGGAACGTACCGGAATACGCCCTTCTTTTGACGTTTGTGGCATTTGGGGAGGTTATACCGGCGAAGGCGCCAAGACCGTGCTTCCGTCGAAAGCTTATGCAAAAATTTCAACACGGCTTGTACCCAACCAGGATCATGAAAAGATCGCTGAAAAATTCACCGAATATTTTGCTTCCATTGCGCCTGAATCGGTAAAAGCTACTGCCACTTCGCTGCACGGCGGTCAGGGTTATGTTTGCCCCATCGACCTTCCGGCTTATAAAGCTGCTGAAAAAGCGTTCGAAAAAGTGTATAACAAGCAGCCGGTTCCTGTTCGCAGCGGGGGGTCAATCCCTATCATTTCAACTTTTGAAGAAGTGCTGGGAATTAAATCAGTGCTGATGGGATTTGGATTAGAGTCGGATGCCATCCATTCACCCAACGAAAACTATCCGCTGGAGCAGTTTTTTAATGGCATTGAAACGATCCCCTATTTTTATAAGTATTTTGCCGAATTATCGAAGTAAATGACCGTTAATTAATAATACAAGCCGCTTTCCGGAGCGGCTTTTTTATTTCTTTGTTTCAATATTATTTTTTAGAAATGATTTGCATTTGAACGAAAAATGCGTTGGGGATGCTTATTTTTGATATTAGAAAATTGAATAACTGTGCAAAAACAAAAAATGAAAAAAGCAGGCTTGGCCCTCGGCGGCGGAGCGGTATTGGGCGCAGCTCACATTGGCGTATTAAAAGCGATTGAGGAAAATAATATTTACATCGAGTACATCAGTGGAACCAGCATTGGCGCTTTTGTAGCCGCATTTTATGCATTTGGCAAAAGTTGGGAGGAGATACGCGATATTGCCCTGGAGTTGAAATGGATTGATATAACCAGACTAACACTTTCAAAATACGGATTGCTATCCAATGCCAAAATAGGGGAATTGATTCAGGAGCACCTTGGGAATAAAAATATCGAAGATGCTGAAATACCCCTGGCCATGGTAGCTGCGGATGCTTCATCAGGTGAAAAAGCCGTATTGGATCGGGGCCCGGTGGCTGAGGCTGTTATGGCCAGTACCTGCATTCCGGGGATTTTTATTCCTGCCAAAATAGACGGCCGTATGCTTGTGGATGGCGGGATCGTGGAAAATGTGCCTATCCCTACCGTGAAGGCCCTGGGTGCTGAGTATATTATCGGTGTGGATTTGAATGCCAACCACACCTACCAGAAGCCCGACAACATCCTGGATGTAATCATGAACAGTTTTCATTTTATTATGATGCATGCCGCAAAATTCCAAACAGAAATTGCTGATTTGCTCATTAAACCCGATTTAAGTTCATTTAATCGTACTGACACAAGCCAAATCAAAGACCTGATCAATGCGGGATATTTCGCCGGTACAAAATTCTTAAATCAACCTTATTAACCCATGAAAACTGAATTAGCTCTCTCCTTTTTGTTATTTGGATCAACATGGAAATACCAATTTAAAATGAAAACGCAGTTTAATCGATCGATGGTAATGTTAATGAAATACTGAAACTTAAATTCCACGAAAAAAGTGAGGGAAATGAATGACGAGTCAGGAATACACCCTAACATGTATATTTTGAACATCGTTGGTGGATTTTAAGTGAGCTAGTAACCACGAAACCAATCAGGTAAATAAATGTGAAAATTATCGTGAGTATAATTAGCATCAAAATATATTTTCTTCAAAAGGCAACCTTTGTTCCTTTCTTTTCATCAATCTTAACAGATTATTTCCATCTATGAAATTAAATATAAACCTACTTGCCGTATTAACATCCGCTGTTCTTATTGCCATATTATTTCATCGTCAACCACTGGGTCTAAACTTGCTGATCATTGAGTGTTCAGCATTGATTTTTTTGAAAATAACCGGGCAATTGAAATTAAAAGGAATTACTTTAATAGTATTGTTTAGCGGACTTATTCTCACACTTTTATTCTCTATTATTATTCACTCGGCCTTTGTTTATGTGATGCATTTCATCTCCCTTTTCCTTTTTACAGGTGCGTTACTCTATCCGGTTGCAAAGTCGCTTGTAACAACATTAGGCTTAGCTTTTGTTAACCTGTTTTTGGCACAATATCAATTTTTTAAAACACTTATTAAAGTTAAGATTGGGGATAATAAACCTTTTGAGCTAATTTATCGTTGGCGAATTTACCTAATCCCGCTCCTTATCATTTTTATATTCTTTATGATCTATTCTTTATCCAATCCGGTTTTTGAAAAATTATCAAAGATTTTTGGAGATCATATTTCCAATATTTTCACCATAATTTTCAAGAATTTCGACTGGGGGATTATTGGTGTTTTTATCATTGGACTGTATGTTAGCAACATTGTTTTCATGCGTTATCATCATCATAAAATTATGGAGTTTGACCAAAATGAAGATGATTATTTAAAACCTTCAGGGAATACGAATAGTAGTATTAAGCTTAAAAGTGAATATAATTCAGGAGTTTTTCTTTTCATACTGCTTAACCTGCTTATCCTGGTAGTTAACATTATTGACATAAATTGGGTTTGGTTTAATTTTGAGTGGGATGGCCTTTATCTTAAGCAATTTGTCCATGCCGGAACCTATTTGTTGATTTTGTCAATTTTGATTTCTATTGCGCTTGTTCTTTTTTACTTTAGAGGAGATCTTAATTTTTATGGGAAAAATGGTCTTTTAAGAATCTTGAGCATTATCTGGCTCATACAAAATGGGATATTAGCTATTTCAGTTGCTATCCGTAATTTTTATTATATTGAATATTTTGCCCTTGCTTACAAAAGAATAGGCGTTTTTATATTCCTGATTTTAACCATCGTTGGATTAATAACAGTGATCATTAAGGTTGTAAACATTAAATCTTCATATTATTTATTCAGGGTAAATTTAATGTCGATTTATCTGGTACTCATTTTTGCATCCTTGATAAATTGGGATGTATACATTGCAAAGTATAACTTTGCCCATTCTGATAAAGCATTTCTTCACTTTGATTTCCTGGTAACTCTATCCGACAAGGCACTGCCTTACCTCGACAAATCATGGGAAGAGTTGCAACAGATTCAACAAGTTCAGCAAAATAAATTCTCATTTGAAGTTAAATACTTGACACCTGAACAATACTATCATCAAATTATTTTACGTAAACATACTTTCTTAGATCATTGGAAATCGAAAGGAATTATATCATGGAATTATGCCGAATTCAAAGCATATCAAAAACTCAGCACTGAAGAAAAAAATGAATAGCGTAAATTTATTTACTGTAGATGTTAAATACAGACTCTTTAAAAAGATCTAACAGCCAGATTCTATCAAATCCAGTATCTAAAACAAGCCTGTCCAATTTATTCTGAATATTGCCGGACTTATATTTAAAGATATCGTTAGTATAAATGAGTAGCCAGTAATAGTTGATTTTCATGTTTTGATAGTGTGAAAGTTTGTCATTTTTTTTACTGACGGCAAGGTGGATCTCATCAATAAGGTTATCAGATTTTTCAGTCAAGCGTGTCAATTCTATCCCGATTGCATTTCTACGATCCATTCGTAATAAATAATCCGGTGATTCTCCCGGCAAGAGTTTACCTTTTGGAAAGTCGGGCAGATTTTTTCTGAATAAATGCATCACCAGCCGTTCTTCTTCCTTTTGCTCCATTATAAGGTTTTTATGGCATTTTCGAGCCTGTTCATTGCTTCTTCCACATAGGCTCTCGGGCAGGCAAGGTTGATGCGCTGGAATCCCTCTCCTCCGGGACCGAAAACAGGTCCGTCGTTTAATCCCAATCTGGCTTTTTCAATAATAAATTGCTTCAGGGTATCATTATCCATTGCCAATTCTCTGAAGTCGAGCCATACCATGTAGGTAGCCTCTGGACGGATCATTTTCACTTTGGGAATATTCTTACTGATATATTCCTCCATAAAGTCGATGTTGCCTTTTACATAAATAAGCATTTGGTTAAGCCATTCTTCTCCATGTGTGTATGCTGCTTCCGATGCCACCATACCAAACAGGTTGCCCATGCCCACATGCACACGATCGAGCATGATCTGGAAATCGTTTCTCAATTTTTCATTGGAAATAATCACCGAAGAAGATGCCATTCCCGCCAGGTTAAAGGTTTTGCTGGGGGCCATCATGGTAACTGTTACACCGGCAATTTCCTTTGAAAGGTTTGCAGCAACCGTATGTTTATTGGGTGGAATTGCAAGGTCACTGTGGATTTCATCAGAAATCAAAATAAGATTGTGTTTGATACAAATTTCCCCGAGCCTGGTCAATTCTTCCTTTGTCCATGCACTCCCGCCCGGATTGTGCGGATTGGAAATAATGATCATCCGGGTGCGGTTATCAATTTGCTTTTCCAGATCTTCGAAATCCATGTCGAATCTGCCATTGTTCAGTTTAAGTTGATTATTCACCAACTGCCGCCCATTATCCTTCACCGCCCCGAAAAAGGGGAAATAAACGGGTGGTTGCACGATGATTTTATCACCTGGTTTGGTGTAAGCCATCACCGCCATATTCACAGCCGGAACAATTCCCGGACTAAAGATTACCCAATCTTTATCAATTTTCCACCGATGTTTTTTATCAATCCAATTGATCAGGGATGTATAATAACTTTCCGGCCGGATTGTGTATCCATATACCGGATGCTCAGCCCTTTGCTTTACGGCATCCACAATAAAGTCGGGGGTTTTAAAATCCATATCGGCCACCCACATGGGCAACACATCCTGCTTTTTAAAAAACATTTCACGGATATCCCATTTCACACAGGATGTTCCGGTGCGGTCGATTATTTCGTCGAAATTGTACTTCATAATTTATCAAACAAAAGTATCGGACAAAAGTCGCAAAAATCAAATTGGGGTGTAAAAACATAATTCTATTTTATTTTTTGATTTGGATTTATTTAGAATGAATCTGTATTTCCTATCACCAGCTTTTTTTTAATGTAAAATTCCCATCATTTGTTATTTTTGGGTTTCCAACAAAAGAGTTTTTATCAAAATCAATCAATAATTAAAAATTAAAAGTTATGAAAAAACAATCTCCTTTATTTTTTCTGATCATATCAATTGGAATGGTTATGATAGTATCCTCGTGCAAAAAAGATGAAGAAGAGGATGATAATAGTGATAGTAAAATCACGATTGATTCGGATTGGCAGGTAAAATACACCCTTGATGGAGTCACATACAATTACAAAGAAGGTGATTGGGGAACAGATTTTATCTCCGGCAGCTATTCAAGAGATGAGAGTTGGGTACCTGCACCCGATACCAGCTCTGTTTCATGGGGTTCAGGCCTTTTTTCATGGGATGGAGTTTCATTTATTGATATAGATCGTGGAACATTAAAGTATGTTGGTAGTTTTCCGGATGAAGACCAATTTAAATCATTTTTTGCTCCCGGAAATTATCCCTTCGCTCCTGATGGAGGAAATGGCATGTGGTTACGCTGGTATGATGATAATGGAGATATGTGGACTACCTATTATGGCAGTGGCGATCAAAGTGGCAGCTCTATAAAGATTGACGAGATTGCCGAAGAGACGGGAATACAGGGATATGCTATAAAGGTTAAGCTATCTTTTAACTGTAAGGTATACGATGAAAATGGCAACAGCAAAACACTTACAAATGGCATTTATGTAGGTAAATTTCTACATTACTAATTTATCCCCCGCTCCTTTTTAATTTGATCATAAGCAGCCTGTACCTTTTGAAATTTCTCATTGGCAGCTTTCTGGAATTCCTCACCCAGGTGTTGAACTTTGTCGGGGTGGTATTTTACGGCCATTTTGCGATAAGCTTTTTTCACTTCATCATTGTTGGCATCCGGAGTTATTTCAAGCACCTGGAAAGCAGCGTTGATGTCTTTGTAGAACATTGCTTTGATGGAACTGAAATCAGCCATTGAAATCCCCAGGTTATGACTTATGGTCTGAATCACCTCCACCTCTTTGGCATGCACATGCCCATCGGCCATGGATATTCCAAACAGGTAATGCAACAATTGCAAACGGGATGGATGATCCATGTAGGTTCTAATTTGTTGTGCAACGCCGGTAACATCTATTTCCTGTTTTAATAATTCGCGGAGTACGAGGATATTTTCGATGGCAAGTTGCTCACCAAACTGCTGATGAAAGAACTTCTTTACATAATCCAGTTCCGACTTTAAAACTTTTTCATCAGCCTTCATTACAGCAGCAGAAAGTACCACCAAACTTGCTGCAAAGTCGCCCGGACGGGTTCTTGCAGCACCAGCAGTTCCATATGGATGCTCCCCTTTATACTCATATACACCACTTTGCATTCCGTCGTACATACTTCCGAATACCAATCCCAGCACACCGCCGATGGGCCCACCTAATGCCCAACCGAGTCCCAGCCCGACCCATTTTCCATACTTTGCCATATTTTTATGTTTTTGCTTTCAAAAATAAAAAAATAAAAGCGCCGATTGTTCAAATGCGGCGCTTTTAATATTTTAAAACATCCCTGTACTAATGACCATTAGGTTCGTCAATTTGCTCTTTTTTTTCAGTAAAATGAATTCCAAAAGGAGCAAGTGCTTCAAGCACGGGGTTATAAATTTCGGGTAAAGTGGGTATTTGTACTCCCGTATTCCCGATTTTCCCACCAAGGATTAGCTTACAACCCATAGCTACAGGCAATCCAACTGTAATAGCCATGGCGGTATCTGTATTGTTTTTACCTTCCACAGCCATAGAGGATGTAATGCGGAAGTATTTATCTTCCAGTTTATATTCAAACTCATGCTGCATCACAATCATATCCTTATCGTCGGAGCTAAGGCCCCACTTTTCTTCCAGTATTTTCTGAAGTATTTGGGCCGGAGTTGCCTGCTTTAATCCTATTTTAGTGCGCTCAAACAATCCTAGCCAACGCAATTTATACATATCAAACGAGTCGGGATCAATATCCAAATATTCGGCAAATTTGTCCTCCACCAATTTGGTTTTATCATACCGCAAAAAACTATTGGTGAAGTCACGGTATGTTAAATCTTCTGAATTTTCAATTACAAATGAATCATCAGTGGCACCCAGCTGAACCAGGTAATTCCATGTGCGACTGAATCCCGGGCGCCGGATTGTTCCACGGTACATGCTCGGTATATCGTCAATACCATACGCACTTCGGTATTTCAATGAATCGCGGTTTGGATAAGTTTCAAACTCACCATAACCCTCAATATCGATGCGTTGCAACCGGCAGAACAATTTGTGATATGGAATGAATTTATACATTCCCCTACGTATCATTTGTGCGCCACCCTGTCCTGCAAGTACTACATTTCGGGGATTCCAGGTAAATTTGTAATTCCAGGGATTATTGTCATACTTGGGTGCAACCAATCCCCCTGTTGATGATTTAAAAGAAACCAGCTCTCCACCTTCTTCTTTAATTCTATCAATGATTTGCATGGCCGACATATGGTCGATGCCAGGGTCAAGCCCCAATTCATTCAATAAAATGATGCCATTTGTCCTGGCCTCCTCATGAAATGCTTTAATCTCTTTTGAAACATACGAGGCTGTAACCATATCCCTTTTAAAGCGGATACAGGTTTTCGCCACAAGGAAATGCATCTTGGCCGGTAACATCGAAATAACAATGTTGGCTTTACGAATTTCCCTGGTTCGTTGTTCATCATCATAAACATCAAACTTGAAAGCCTCACCCTGTGGATGATTGTTTACCCTCTTTTGAGCAATTTCTTCTGAAAAATCACCCACACGGACAAACCATTTATTTTCTTCTGCATGTTCAAGCAGATACCTGATCAGGGTTGGAGATGACAAGCCCGCCCCCAAAACCAAAATCTGTTTCATTTTACGTCTCTTGTTTTATAAATATTCTTCTATGTATTTAAAATCAGGAGTTAATTCTCCATTGTGAAGTATCATCGCTCTTTTTATGGGAGCAGGGAGATCAAGGTTACTGAAATCTTTTGAATAATCGGCCTCAGCAATTGCCGGAATGTATTTGTAAAGTGCCTGGCTGAAAGCCATGGACGACTCTCGGGGCAGTTCACTAGGAAGTATGTCGACAGCCATAATTAGCAATCCCGAACCTTTAAAACCCATGGCCGGTATCCGGCTTGCCGGATCATAAACAAAAACCGGATCCTCAATCTCGGTACCTTTATGGGTACATTCAATGGAGCCATCCGGATCGCAGGTTACATCGCCAATAACAGTTAGCCTGGGAGTTCCCTGTTTGTATAATTTTTCCAAATAATCTTTGGTAACAATTCTTGGATATCTGTCGTCCCAGTACATACAATTCATAAGTACAGTGAGGTGCGGTATGTATTGTTCAAACTTGCTTTTGAATTTTTCCGGATGCTGATAATAGGTGGGCAGGTCAAAGTGCTCATTACTGCTGATGGGTTCCGAAAGATCAGCTTCTTTAAATACCACCTTGTAAATTACATTATTTGGAAGTGAGGTTTGCTTATTCAAGCTGAGTAATTCAGCGGGGGTAATTTCTTTAACAGGCAATAATCCGGCAATTTCCTGGGCACCATTAGAAACGTTTCCGTAACCGGTAAACCCAATGGTTAAAGGGGTAATAGCTTCCGGAAGACCTTTTTGAGCTATCTCAAAACCAACGTCTGAGATCACCTTTTTGGCTTCCTCAAGTGACTGATATGTATGTGATTGTTTGATCTTTAAAAACGGTGTTTCGATGCCATATTCACGGTATCGCTGACCCAATGACCAAAGTGAATTGATCATTCCGGCCAATCCGGCAAAGCGGCCGAAAAAGATTAGTCTGCGGCCCATTTCATCAGCTATTTTTTCATAATCAATCAGGTTAACTTTCTTCTCCATCATTTTCTTCAGCATGGGCATATTGTAAGGTTGACCTTTGATAACATGCGAGAAAAAAATGTACGTTTTATTGGTTTCGAATAAATCGATGGGCATTTCCTTAACGCCAAAAACGACCGGAACATCTTTCAGTTCGGAAACCAGCCTGGCTCCCGCCTTTTCAAACTCCTCGTGGGTGAATATTCTTTTGGGTGAACGCTCCACATGAAACTCCAGGCTATTTTGAGCAATCAACTTTTTAATATGCTCAGGAATAATGGCTACCCTTCGTTCCATTAAATACTTATCCTCGTGCCTGATACCGATCTTTTTATTCATTTTCAGTTGTTTTGATTGATAAATCCGCTGTAATGAATACATTGTTTAAATCAAAAGAGCAGCAAACTTATAATAATTCCATCTGTGCTCAAAAGAAAGACCGAACTTTATTTTTAGGTAAATGTTGATCAATATTGAAATGTGATTCAAGTATAAAAGAGATATACATCTTTAAAAATTAAATATTAGGCTACTTTTTTTCAAGACATTTAAAATATTTATACTTTTGCAACATCGTTGATCGTTAACACGTTCACACAAACAAATTTACCTTTCAGCAATTTGACTACCAAACACACCCGGATTAAGGGAAAAACAGCAAATTGATAAGATTACGAGGAAAGCAAGAGAGGTTTAAGTAGTTGTTTTAAATTTTTCAAAATTATGATGGAATATAACACCACCCGCGACAAGCTGTTTATCAGCGAATATGGCCGCAATGTACAAAAACTGGTACGTGAAGCCATGAAAATCGAAGATCGTGAAATGCGCACTGAATTTGCAAAAATCATTGTTCAGATCATGGGCCAGCTGAACCCAGCCGTTCGTGAATCGGGTGACTATAAACATAAACTGTGGGATCACCTGCATATTATTTCTGAATTCAAATTGGATGTAGACAGTCCGTATGAGGCACCAACACAGGAGGCCTTGCAAGCCAGACCGGCCAAGGTACCATACAGCTCCAACCATATCAAATACCGGATGTATGGATCAAACATTGCGCGTATCATCGAAAAAACCGTGCAAATGGAAGATGGCTATGAAAAAGAGGCCCTGGTTCATGCCATTGCAAATCACCTGAAAAAATCATATCTCAACTGGAACCGTGAGTCAGTAGATGATGATCAGATTTTTGAACACTTGAAAGTGCTTTCGAAAGGTCAGTTGGAATTAAGGGAGGATCAAAGATTGAGCTCAACCAATGAGATACTCTCCAGAAATAAAAAGAAAAAACCTGTTAAACAACCTCAGAAGGGTCCACAAATGAAAAGGAAAAAAAAGAGGATGTAAAAAAATTTCAAAAACAGCTATCAAATTGGTAGCTGTTTTTTTATTCAAACTATTAACCCTAAATTGTGGGTATCTTATCCTAAATCGATATTTACCGGTACTTTTTATCCGTTATTTTCGTAGCTAACACATTTAAAACAAATTCGAGATGGCATCCTTTGAAATCCGGGGAGGAAAAAAACTATCCGGCGAAATCGTTCCGCAAGGCGCTAAAAACGAAGCATTGCAAATTATTTGTGCAACATTGCTTACCAAAGAAGAAGTTACCATTCACAACATTCCGGATATCCGCGACGTGAACAAACTGATCGACCTGCTTATTGATCTGGGTGTGGAAGTTACCAAAAAAGGCAAAGAAACTTATTCGTTTAAAGCCGATAACGTTGACCTTGATTACCTCAAAACCGATCAATTCATTGTTAAAGGAGGCAGCCTGCGCGGGAGTATCATGATCATAGGACCATTGCTTGCCAGGTTTAAAAAAGCCTATATGCCTCAGCCGGGAGGTGATAAAATTGGCCGCCGCAGGCTTGACACCCATTTTATTGGCTTTCAAAAGCTGGGTGCCGAATTAAATTATAATCGCCGCGACAAGCGTTACAATATTGAAGCGTCAAATCTCTCGGGGGCCTATATGCTGCTTGATGAAGCTTCAGTAACAGGAACAGCAAATATTGTGATGGCTGCAGTTTTGGCAAAAGGAACCACTACCATTTTTAATGCTGCCTGCGAGCCTTACCTTGTCCAGCTTTGCGAAATGCTTAACCGCATGGGAGCCAAAATCACGGGAGTTGGGTCGAACCTGCTAACCATTGAGGGAGTGAACGAACTGGGCGGGACAACCCATACCCTGTTGCCGGATATGATTGAAGTGGGAAGTTTTATCGGGATGGCAGCCATGACCGGGTCAGCACTTACCATTAAAGATGTTAATTATAAGGCCCTCGGTATCATTCCGGAAGTTTTTAAAAGGCTCGGAATAAAACTTGAGCATAAGGGAGATGATATTTTTATTCCTGAACAAAAAAGTTATGAGGTGGAAACCTTCATGGATGGCAGTATCATGACCATTGCCGATGCTCCCTGGCCGGGCTTTACACCTGACCTTATTTCCATCGCGCTGGTTACAGCAACACAAGCCAAGGGTTCGGTTTTGATCCATCAAAAGATGTTTGAAAGCCGTCTTTTCTTTGTTGATAAACTGATCGACATGGGCGCCCAGATCATTCTTTGTGATCCGCACCGGGCAACGGTTATCGGGCTCAACAAGGCTTATCCGCTCAGAGGAATAAGGATGTCGTCACCAGATATCAGGGCAGGTGTTGCCTTGCTCATAGCGGCTTTATCGGCAGATGGAACCAGCATTATCGACAACAGCGATCAAATAGATCGTGGTTATCAAAACATCGACGAAAGATTGCGGAAACTAGGGGCTGATATCAGGAGAATTTAAGCATCGAGGGTGTTTTTTCAACAGATTGTTTATAATTAAATCGCCGACCCTTCTCATTCAAAAAAACCATATCCAGTATCTTTACAGGCCGGATTTAATTCCGGAAATTGATTGTTGAACAGGTAATCCGAAAATTTTATGATGAATGTTTTATTGATCGGCAACGGTGGCCGTGAACATGCCCTTGCGTGGAAGATAACACAAAGTAAAAAAATAAGCCAGCTTTATATTTCTCCCGGAAATGCAGGCACAGGTAAACTTGGTGTGAATGTAAATCTCAATCTCAGCGATTTGGTTGCCATAAAAACGTTTATTCTTTTGCACAAGATCGATATGGTTATTGTTGGTCCGGAAGCTCCGCTGGTAGATGGTTTGCATGATCAATTCTTAAGTGATGAAGACCTTAAACTGATACCTGTGATTGGGCCGGTAAAAAAAGGAGCCATGCTGGAAGGCAGCAAGGATTTTGCAAATGCGTTTATGAAAAAATATGGCATCCCAACGGCAGATTACCAAACTTTTACCAAAGAAACCCTGCAAAAGGGAATGGATTATCTTGAATCTCAAAAACCGCCTTACGTGCTAAAAGCCGATGGTTTGGCTGCTGGAAAAGGAGTTTTGATTTTGGATTCGCTGGAAGAGGCCCAGGCAGAATTAGAGTCGATGCTTGCCGGTGAAAAATTTGGAGCTGCTTCGCAAAAAGTGGTAATCGAAGAATTTCTGGATGGAATAGAACTTTCTGTTTTTATATTAACGGATGGGGATTCCTATAAGATTCTGCCTGAAGCCAAAGATTACAAGCGCATTGGAGAGGGCAATTCAGGGTTAAATACTGGTGGCATGGGATCAGTTTCTCCGGTACCTTTTGCGGATAAGCAATTCATGGAAAAGGTGGAACAAAAGATCATCAAACCTACGGTGGAAGGGCTCAAAGCGGAAAATATCAATTACAAAGGTTTTATCTTTTTTGGATTAATTAAAGTGGGCAACGAGCCCTATGTAATTGAATACAATGTGCGCATGGGTGACCCCGAGGCAGAATCTGTAATTCCGAGGATTAAGTCCGATATCATGGATCTGTTTATTGGTGTGGCAGAGGGTACTTTGGATAGCAAATCTATCGAAATTGATAAAAGGCACACTGCGGCTGTGTTTATGGTTTCAGGCGGATATCCCGAGTCCTACGGAAAAGGCTTTTTAATTCACGGGCTCGAAAAAGTGACCAACAGCATTGTATTTCATGCCGGAACATCCATCGACGAATTAAATCAGAAAGTATTCACCAATGGCGGAAGGGTACTGGCTGTTTGCGCTTATGCCAATTCAATGGAAAAGGCCCTGGAAACAGCTTATGAAAATGTGAGAAGGCTCAGTTTCCAGAATATGTACTATCGGAAAGATATTGGCTTTGACCTAAAATAATCAGACTTAACTCAAGCAAGTAGTTAATAATGATAATACGCTTTTTTAAATCGAGTTATTTACCTCAATATGTGGCATTGATCATGCTGGGAATAGCGCTTTGGCTGCCATCGCTCTTTAAGGCAAATACACTTGTAAATTTCAATTCTGATTTAGCAGAACCGGGGTATGGATTGGTTTTGAATTTATTTTCTCCCGATTCATTTTTTGGAATTACTATTTCATTTTTGTTTACCATGGGTTCGGCATTGCTTTTCAATTTTGTTCTCGAAAGGCATGAATTAACTACCCGAAACTCACTTTTACCGGCGTTTATCTTTATTTTATTCACTGGCATTTTACCGGGCTTGCATTGGTTTCATCAAAGCATCATTCCGGTTTTCTTACTTATCTTATTACTCAACAACCTCCTTGAAATGCATAATATTGAGGAAGGTTATTCACAGGTGTTTTATGCCGGCGTGCTGATCGCTCTTTCATCCCTGTTCAGTTTTCAAAGCGTGTTTTTTATTTTGCTTGTGTACCTCTCGTTTTTTGTTTTCAGGATTTACTACTGGCGCGAATGGGTCATTGTTTTAATTGGATTGATCAATGTTTACCTGCTTCTTTGGGTTTACTATTTCTGGACTGATAATTTAAATGAAGTATTTACTGAATACCTTCGCTATTTTGGCGAGATAACCTTTTTCAGGTTTCAGGGGCATTATGATTTTCTGAGTTTGCTCCTTATTGCAGTTTTGGTTATACTTAGCCTTTGGGCATTATTTAGAATACTTGTGCGCTATAGCGATAATATATTGGTAATTCGGAAAAAGCTTACTGTGGTTTTGTGGTTTGTATTGATTGCTGCAATAATCACCATTATATCAGGAGGAATGAATGATACCTACCAGTTTATTTTGCTATCAGCCTTAGCATCAATTACCTGCATTGGCTTATCACAGCTCAAAAAATCATTCTGGATGGATATCACCCTGGGGGTATTTCTGTTGCTCACGCTCATAAGTAACTATTCAAAACTTGTTTTTTAATCGATGTTAAAATCAAACTACTCCGGCATTTATCCTGAAGCTGGCTGCGATGAAGCGGGAAGAGGTTGCCTGGCAGGCCCGGTAGTTGCGGCATCGGTAATTTTACCCGACAATTACCAACATCATCTTTTAAACGACTCAAAACAGGTTTCGGAAAAGAACCGGGAAATTTTGCGTAATGACATTGAAGAAAAGGCGCTTGCCTGGGCTGTGGCATTTGTTGATCCGCAAAAAATTGACGAGATCAATATTCTGAATGCTTCCATTTTAGCCATGCATTTTGCGATTGAAAAACTTAAGGTTACTCCAGAATACCTCATCATCGATGGAAATAAATTTAAGCCCTTCAAAAACACACCCCATACCACCATCATCAAAGGCGACGGTAAATACCTGTCAATAGCAGCAGCATCTATTTTAGCCAAAACCCATCGCGATGAATATATGCTCAATCTGCATGCGCAATTCCCTGCCTATAAATGGGATCGAAATAAAGGCTATCCAACCGCCCAGCATCGTAAAGCCATTGCTGAAACCGGAATTTCACCTTTTCACCGCCTTACGTTTAATGTAAATGAGCAACTTAAATTGCGTTTCGACTGAACGGACTAAAACAATTAAACTGCAAATTGAAAACTACTATTTGCAAAACAATTTCTGCAATATATTTCAATATTTATACTTTTGATACCTTTAAAAAAGTGGGTATAATACAAACTTTTCAGCGGCATATTTTGTCTCATAAAATATTTTGAATCATCTGCTAAATTCTCACGTTGAAAAGCATCAATTATTAATACGATATCAATTTAAAACAAGATCAAATGAAACATTCTTTTATAATTAGCTGGATCTTTATCTTTTTCATGACAGTTAACTTAAATGTTAATGCTCAAGACGAAAACAAAAAAGATGAAAAAGCAGGTTATCAATTTACAACAGTTAAAGATTTGCCGACCACCCCGGTAAAAAATCAATACAGATCAGGCACGTGCTGGAGCTTTTCTGGTATTTCCTTCCTTGAGTCAGAGCTATTGCGAATGGGAAAAGGTGAATATGATTTAAGTGAGATGTTCGTGGTGCGTAATGCATACATGGAAAAAGCAGTGAAATACGTGCGGTTCCATGGCAATTTTAACTTTGGTGGTGGCGGTGCATTTCATGATGTAACCCATGTTTATAAAACCTACGGAATAGTTCCTGAAGAAGCCTATGATGGTAAAGTGATTGGTGAAGAAAACCATATTCATGGCGAACTTGATGCCATTACGGAAGCATATGTTCAGGCAGTTATTAAAAATCGAAATAAAAAATTATCGCCAGTTTGGCAACAAGGTTTTGATGGAATTCTGGATGCCTATTTGGGTGATTATCCTGAAACATTCATTTATAACGGAACCGAATATACACCCATGAGCTTTGCTGCTGAATTAGGTTTAAATATGGATGATTATGTTGAGCTTGGCTCCTACACGCATCATCCTTTTTATGAACCATTTATCATCGAGATTCCTGATAACTGGATGCTTGATGTGGTTTACAATGTACCTATGGATGAACTGATGGAAGTAATTGACAATGCCATTAACAGCGGCTATTCAGTAGCATGGGGCAGCGATGTAAGCGAAAAGGGATTCAGTTGGAAAGACGGTGTGGCCATTGTACCTGATGATGATGTAAATGATTTGAGCGGCACCGAAAAAGAACGTTGGGAAAAACTAACAGAAAAGGAAAAGAAAAACGCGCTTTACAGTTTTGAAGGCCCTGTTAAGGAAAAAGTAATTACCCAGGAAATGCGACAGGAAGCTTTTGATAATTATGAATCGACAGATGACCATGGCATGGAAATTACCGGGATTGCTAAAGATCAGGATGGAAACATTTATTACAAGGTTAAAAATTCTTGGGGCAATGATAACCATATTTATGATGGTTTCTTTTATGCCTCCACACCTTTTGTTCAGTTGAAAACCATTGACATTATGGTTCACAAAGATGCAATTCCTGAAAAAATTCGAAAAAAACTTGGATTGTAGTAAGATCTTACAAATACCAACACAAATAAAGCCCTGTAAACTTTGATTTACAGGGCTTTATTCATTTATAAAAAAATTCGTGCCAAACATAACCATTCAGTTTGTTTTACGTTGAATGAGTAATTTAATTTTAATCTACTAACATTTAAGGTTGTGAGACGGCTCTTTTTATTTTTGACTTCCATCCTGCTAACATTTAACATCCTGGCTGAAAACCAGCCCAGTACTTATGTTGCAAAAGCCAAAATAGACAGTCTCGAAAATATTCTTTTCAACTCACTTAGTTACAATTTAGGTGCTGACGAAAAAATTAATCTCTGCATCAACCTGGCAACCTGGTACAGTTACATAAGTAATGAAAAAACTGTTGAGTTTGCAGCCCGCTCCCTCATTCTATCTGAAGAAAAAGGTGACACCAAACATATAATTATTTCACTGGAATTGCTTAGCGATGCTTATTTCAAGCTTGACAATTATGAAAAGTCAATTGAATATGCCACCCGTTTGTATAACATTCATAATACAAACAACGAGGAACTGGAAGCCGGGAAATCACTAAAACAAATTGCTTCAAATTACTATGCCTGGAGCAAGTTCATCGAAGCTAAAAACTATTACGACAGGGCGCTCGACATTTTTAAAAAACATCAATATTTTGAAGGAATAGCTGAAACACTTGGCGATCTGGCGAGGATTTTGGGTCACTGGGGCGAATATGACGCAGCCCTGGGTGAGCATCAGGAGGCTCTTAAATTTTATGAAGAAATTCAGGATGATGAAGGAATTGCCAAAGCCTATACCGGGATGGGTATGATTTACCAGGAACTCGGGAATTTGGATAATGCTTACGAACATTATAAAAAAAGTCTTGAGATTTATGAATCGCTTGGCATAACCTATCAAATTGTAAACCTTACGCTCCACATCGGAGATATTTACCTTCAGAAAAAACTCTACGATAAAGCGCTTGAATACTACTTTAAAGCTGATGAAATTGGCCGCGAGCTGAATAATAAAAAGTTAAAAGCCATTACCCTGAGCAATATTGGCGAAGCTTATAATTTAAAAGACGATTACATTAAAGCCCTGGATTATCAGCAACGATCACTGGTGCTCAAGGAAGAAATAGGTGATAAAATGCGGCTGGCCATTTCATACACTGAAATGGGAATTATTTATAGCAATGTTGAGGATTACGATAAAGCACTTGATTATCTCAATAAGGGTCTTGAAATGGCTGAAGAACTGAATTTCAAATACCAGATTAATAAATGCCATTTAAGCTTGTCGGATGTTTACGAAAAAATTGGAAATCCTAAACTGGCACTTGAAAACTATAAAAAATATGTTGAGGGCAGGGAACGAATAAACACGGAAGAAAGCAAGCAAATTATTGCTGAACTGCAAACCAAATATCAGTTTGAGAAAAAAGATAAGGAAAATGAACGCCTGCGTAATGGGCAGTTGCTCAATAATGCCCGGATTAAAAATCAGCAATTGATAATCGGTTTTGTATTGTTTATTTTATTGGGATCGTTTGTGCTCTCATTGATCCTTCATGGCCGATATCAGCAAAATCAGAAATTAAACATTCAGCTTTCATTGAAAAACAAAGAAGTGGAAGACCAGCAGAAAAATGTTGAAAAGCTTAATGCCGACTTGAAAGAAGCAAACAATACAAAAGATAAGTTTTTCTCTATCGTTGCGCACGATTTAAAAAATCCATTCAACTCATTGCTGGTGCTTTCCAAACTACTGCTCGACGACTACGATACTTTTACCAATGAGGAACGCAAACAGTTTATCAGCCAGATCAATTCATCAGCTGAAAACACCTATTCATTGCTCCAGAACTTGCTTGAATGGGCCCGTACGCAATCAGGCAAGTCGGTAATCGTGAAAGAACAGATCAACCTGGCACGTATTTCTGAAGATGCGATTGAGTTATTACAGCCTGTGGCCAAAGGCAAAAAAATCACACTCAAATCAAATGTGTCCCCCCGGTTAACTGCATTTGCGGATAAAAATATGATATCAACGGTATTGCTCAATTTAGTTTCAAATGCAGTGAAGTTTACACCTCAGGAAGGCAATGTGGAAGTGCTCGCATATGAAAAAAATAATCATATCGAAGTAGAGATTGCCGACTCCGGAGTTGGAATATCGCCTAAAAATATGCCCAAGCTCTTTAAACCGGAAGAAAAATTCCATACCGAAGGAACCGATAAAGAGAAAGGAACCGGTTTGGGACTTATCCTCTGCAAAGAGTTCATCGAAAAAAATGAAGGTGAAATCTGGGCAAAAAGCGAAGAAGGTCAAGGCAGCCACTTCTTTTTCTCATTGCCGAGGTCTTAATTTGTCCTCATTCTAAATTAACATTCATTCTTTTTCCATATCAAATTAAATATATCTTTGCATTAAGATATTTCTTCGGGGCAGGGTGATGCCGGTTTGATCCGGTAAATTCCCGACCGGCGGTAACAGTCCGCGACTTCCTGATAAAATCTTCAGGAACTGAACCGGTGAAATTCCGGTACCGACAGTAAAGTCTGGATAGGAGAAGAAACTTCTGTATGTAAAACTGTGCTCTGCTTTGCATTGCACCTGCCCCGAAATATTAATAGAGGGGTTTTTTTATGCTACAAAATAGCGACATCAAGTTTATGGATCAGGCAATAGAGCTTGCCCGCAAAGGCATTGGCTTTGTGAATCCCAATCCTATGGTTGGCGCTTTAATTACAAAAAATGACAGAATCTTAGGTATGGGATACCACGAGCAATATGGAGGTCCGCATGCCGAAGTCAACGCCTTTAAAAATGCCACCGAAGATGTTACCGGCGCCACACTTTATGTAACACTCGAACCTTGCAATCATTTTGGAAAAACACCTCCCTGTACCCAAAAGATCATTAGTGAAAAAATAGGCCGGGTGGTGGTGGCAACTACCGATCCAAATCCCAAAGTGAATGGTAAAGGCATACAACAACTCAGGGATGCCGGGATAATTGTAGATATTCTTAAAAATGATATTGCAAAAAAGGCAACCCGATTAAATGAGATCTATAATTTTTACATTCGCACTCACCAACCTTTTTTGGCCATCAAATCTGCAATGACACTCGATGGCAAAATCGCAACATACCGGGGCCAGTCCAGGTGGATCACCAATGAAAAATCACGGGCCAATGTTCATGAACTGAGGCATCAATATGCCGCTATTATGGTGGGAGTAAATACGGTAATTGCCGATGATCCTTCCCTCACCGATCGCTCTGATTTTAAATACAAAAGGCATCCGTTAAGGGTAGTTGTCGACTCAGCAGGACGAACACCCTTATATGCTGCTGTTCTGGATACCGAAATTGCTCCTACCCTGCTGGCAGTAACTGAAAAGGCATCCCCCAAATTTATCGCAGCTGTTGAAGAACGCGGGGTTGAAATAATGGTTTGCCCCGAAAAAGATAACAAAGTAGATATTCGTTTTCTGGTAAACCAACTTGGTAAAATGAATATTGACAGTATTTTACTCGAAGGTGGAAGTACACTTAATTTTTCGGCACTTGAGGCAGGGCTTGTTCAAAAAGTTTATGCTTTTATTTCACCCAAACTAATTGGCGGCAAGGAGGCCATTACGCCTATCGGAGGAAAAGGATATGAAAGGATGGAACAGGCCATAACACTTAATATTAGTGAAATTCACAGGTTTGATGAAGACATCATGATAGAAGCATATATTATCAAATAGCGTCATGTTTACAGGATTAATTGAAGAAATAGGAATCGTTGAAAATATAAAGTGGGGAACTTCCTCTGCGCAACTTACCATTGCTGCCAAAAAGGTACTCACTGACCTTAAAGTTGGAGATAGCATAAATACCAACGGCGCCTGTTTAACGGTTATTAATTTCGATAAAAAAGCCATGACTGTTGACGTGATGACAGAAACAATGAACCGTACCAATCTGAAGCAGTTAACAGTCGGCTCAATGGTAAACCTTGAACGCGCCTTAATGGCAGGTTCGCGGCTGGGTGGGCATATGGTAAGCGGGCACATTGATGGAACGGGGATAATAGTTTCTTTGAAGAAAGATGATATCGCCACCTGGATAAAAATTCAAACTGATGAAAAAATTATGAAATACATCGTTTCAAAAGGTTCCGTAGCGCTGGATGGCATCAGTCTTACTGTTGCCGGGGTGTATGCTGACGCTTTTGAGGTTTCTGTAATCCCGCATACTTCATCAGAAACTACGCTATTAAGGAAAAGGCCCGGTGATAAAATCAATATTGAATGCGATATTATTGGAAAATACGTGGAAAAATTCCTGCAGAAGCAAGAATCCAAAACTAACAATATAGACTATGACTTTTTACGACAACATGGCTTTACAGACTAACAAAATGGAAGAAACAGGTTTTAATTCGATTGAAGAGGCCCTTGAAGATATCAGGCAGGGGAAAATGGTGGTTGTGGTCGACGATAAGAGGCGTGAAAACGAAGGCGACCTGATCATGGCTGCAGAAAAGGTAACGCCCAAAGCCATTAATTTTATGGCCAAACATGGTGGTGGACTTATATGTATGCCGATCATCAAGGAACGACTGAAAACCCTGAATATCCAGATGATGGTGGCCGAAAATACAGATACTCACAAAACTGCCTTTACTGTTTCGGTGGATGCCAGCGATACTAAAACCGGAATTTCTGCCCATGAGCGGGCTCATACCATTCAAAAGATCATCCATTCGGATTCGAAGCCTTCAGATTTTAACAAACCCGGACATATTTTCCCGCTTGAATATAAAAAAGGCGGGGTGTTGGTTCGGGCCGGACATACAGAAGCAGCAGTAGATTTGGCGCAGTTATCCGGCCTCTATCCTGCCGGCGTGATCTGCGAAATAATGAATGAGGATGGCAGTATGGCCAGAGTCCCTGAATTGAAAGAATACGTTAAAAAACACAATCTCAAACTGATCACAATTGCCGATTTGATCACATACAGGCGTAAACATGAAAAGCTGGTAGAAAGGGTTTCGGAAGTTAAGTTACCAACGAAATATGGTATTTTCAAAGCCATCGGTTATCGCGATAAGATTACGAAGGAAGAACATATGGCTTTGGTAATGGGTGAAATAAGCCCCAATGAACCCGTGTTAACCCGGGTTCACTCCGAGTGCCTTACCGGGGATGTTTTTGGATCGGAACGCTGTGATTGTGGTGATCAGCTTAATGAAGCCATGCACCGGATCAGCCGTGAAGGAAAAGGTATTTTGCTCTACATGCGTCAGGAAGGACGGGGTATTGGGTTGCTCAATAAATTAAAAGCGTACCACTTGCAGGACAATGGGATGGATACGGTAGAAGCAAATGAGGCTCTCGGATTCCCTGCTGACCTGCGTGATTATGGCATCGGGGCTGAAATCCTGGCCGATATCGGAGCACACCAACTCCGGCTTATGACCAATAACCCCAAAAAGATCAGCGGGATTTTTGGTTTTGGACTAAAAGTAGTGGAGCGGGTTCCCATTGAGATCAATCATAATAAAAACAACCATTTTTATCTTTCAACTAAAAAAGTGAAAATGGGCCACATGTTAAATGTTGAAAATGAAAACTAATTCAGATATGAAAGTAATTGAAGGTAAACTAAACGCCAAAGGATTGAAGTTTGGCATCGTAGTCGGACGTTTTAATGAATTTATCGGATCAAAATTATTGGGTGGAGCATTGGATGCCCTGAACCGGCATGATGCAGATGACAAAGACATTGAAATGGTATGGGCGCCCGGCTCGTACGAGATCCCATTACTTGCAAAAAAAATGGCTAAATCAGGAAAATATGATGCTGTTATTTGTCTTGGCGCCGTAATCCGAGGTGCAACACCTCATTTTGATTACGTAGCCAATGAAGTCGCCAAGGGAGTAGCCCAAGCCGGACTTGAAACAGAAGTACCCATCATTTTTGGAGTTCTTACTACTGATAGCATTGAACAAGCCATTGAAAGGGCAGGAACAAAATCTGGCAACAAAGGATTTGACGCAGCCATGGCAGCTATTGAAATGGGAAATTTGATGAAACAAATTTAGCTCTGCAATATTCTGAGATTGAACTGGTAAAACCAGGTCAGTTGCTGTAAGTGCTACTTACCGGATTTAAGAAATTAGTAGTTGAAAAAGTTTGTATTGTCAATACCACAGTCAAAACGACCGTCGGTAACAGATACGGGTTCGTCGTTAACCAATGCCTTAAAATTGAACAACCCCGACAAAATAACTTCTACCTGATGCTCATCCACATACAGGTTTTGAGCGCGTTTAAACTGTATACTTCCTTCAAATACGGAAGCAACATAATCAACATCCTTAAAGCTAACAATAACCATTATATTCTCCTGGGTGAGGTCATAAGTAGTATTATCCAATTCAAGAAGGTCCAAATAATCAGATGGATTGTAATTGAAAAAAACAAACTTCATTTTCATTTGCTCATCGCTGAAACTTCCTTTATGACCAGAAAATATAAATGTAGTGGAATCGCCTGTAACCACTATTTTGAGCGGCACACCATCATAAAGCGAAATAAAGGCTTCCCTGTCATAATAGGCTCCAAAGCTATTATAACCCCATTCCGAATAAATTGGTAAATCCTGAAATTCGGGATCATAGATAAAGATTGTTTGTTCCAGGTTATATTCTCTGCTACAACCAAAACTCATTGCTACTGTTGCAAATAATGCAAAAAAGAAATATTTATGCTTCATGGTTTTTATTTACAGGGATTTGAATATTTAATTGAAAACCAAAACCGGTGACAGGCTCCAATATGCCACTTACATTTTTAGTAAGCACAAATGAAGGAACAAGAAATTCAAGACTTACGTTTGATTTTTGATCATTACCCAGAATCAACCCGGCACCAAAATATAATGGGATAAAAAAGTCAGACGGTTCATCAAACTTCGAAGTGATATCATGCTCATATTTATCCATAGAACTATTATAAAAACCGGCTGATCTCGAACTAAACACATTATAATTAACGCTGGCAGCTGCTTTTATATAAAATTTTGAATAAACCCTTGGATTCAGAAAAAACCTGTATTCAATAGGTATTCCGATAAATCCGGAATGCTCTTCAATGTCAGTTACTTTTAGATATTCTGTGCTGCTCCCATCTTCGCGCAGCAACATATAAAAATACGAAGAATTGCTTTCGCCGGCACTTTTGCCAAGTGAAGAGTTAAATTGTGTATATCTTATTCCTGTTCCGAAGGCAAATCGCTGATTGGTTGTTCGCTTATTTAATTTCACACTTGCATACCAGTAATCCGATTGCCCGTAAATGGTTTCGCTTACACTGCCACCCCCGTAAGAACTCAGGTCACCCCTGATAAAATCGTAATCCGGGATCTGGCTAAAAATTACATGTGCCCCACCTTCAAAGCTGAGGTAATAAAATGGTTTTTCATCCTGAGCTGAGGCTTTTAATGTGCAAATCAAAACCAAACTTAAAATTATTAAAGTTGATTTGACTTTCATAAACATGGCTTCCATACTTAGTTTTTTGATTAATTTATTATTGCGATTGACCAAATTATAAATGAAGAACTGTTAACGTTTCATCAGTTTAATATATTATTATGCAATGAAAGCACGGTGAAAATATTTTGAATCGGATTAAAATATCTGCGCATGTTTTCATGCTTGGCACAACCAATTTTCTGCTTCTGTAAAGACATCGGTGGCAAAAAATCGCATTCCCTGGTTGATGGCAAAAGTTTCCATCGCCTTAGCTTCCCTGATGAATTCGGGTGAACAAACAATGGCGATTTTAATCAATTTCCAAATTTGTTCAGGAGGATTTTTAGCTGTCTGGTAAGTTTCAGATATTGATATGTTATAGATTAAATTTCGTTCATCACAGAGCATCTTTTTACAATTATTGCTCACTGCAATTTCAACAATGGCTTTTTGATACTCATAAACTTGTTGCAGGCTTTCATCTTTGCCTGAGGCAGTTACAAGCAGATAATCATTAACAAACTTGTGATCGAAATTAATAGCCATAACTAACCTGCAAATCTTTAAATTAATAATTTAAAGTTACAAATTATTTAATTCCATTAACCAAAACTACTACAAAATTGAATTACTGAAAAATAAAATATTCTAACACTTTTCCTAATTATCCTTCAGAACCACCTCATCATATTCAAGCTCAAAGCGCAGTTTATGTTTGGATTCTTCCTGCGCCAGGCTGCTAAAAAGGGAGCGCAGCAACTGATCGGAAACAGTAGCAGCCAGATCGGAGTAAAGCCGAAACGCAGCTTTTTCCTTTTTCATTGCTACGATGAGTGCCTCCTGGTAGCTCATGCCGGGATGCGGCTCCACATCCACGAGGTAATCCCCGATCCTGATGTCCTGCACCTGTTTGGGAGTAAAACTGAACTGTCCGCTGCTTTGAATATTTTGTAACCTCTTTTTATGGCCCCGTTCTTCGTTGGCAAATTGTTCGAAAACGCCTCTCATTTCAGGGTTGCGGGCAGTTTCGGCCAGACCGGTGTATAAGTCCACACTCTCTTGTTCGCGACCGATAGCGAATTGTAAAATGTCGTCGGATGATTTAAATTCCTGTATCATGGTTTTGCTTTTTATTTCTTATTCATTTTCACTAAGTAATGCGTCGATACCTTTGGCAGCCCTGTGTCCGTCGGCAATTGCACTGATGGCATCGGCCGTGGAATTCACTGAGTCGCCGCCGGCAAATAACCTTTCAATGGAAGTTTGCATGTTTTCATTGGTGACTACCCGGCCCCGCTCCAGTTTCAGTTTTTCGAGCCATTCGGCGCTCAGGAAGTCATAATAGGCCTCCTGACCGATGGCACCGATCACGGTGCTTACTTCTAGTATCGTATCGCTCCCTTCGATGGGAACCGGTTTCGGACGGCGTCCTTTCGGATCATCCACCATTTCTGCTTTTAAATATTCAATTCCGGTAACATTCCCTTTTTCATCTTTCACAATGCGGGTGGGAATCGTTTGTGGTTCGATGTGGATCCCTTCCTGTTCGCAGCCTTCAATTTCCTCCGGATCGGATGGCATATCCACTATTCTCCTGCGGTAAAGTACCGTAACTTTTGCGCCCAGCCGGCGGCTCACACGGGCGGCATCCATCGCCACATTTCCTCCACCGATCACAGCTACATGATTTCCGATCTCCGGTTTTTTACCTTCATTCACTTCACGCAAAAAGTCGATGGCCTGCATGGAACCGGGACCTTCTTCCCCTTCAATGGCAATCAGATAGGGTTTCTCAAAACCAATGCCCATGAACACAGCATCGTATGCGGCATACAATTCATCAAACTTTACTTCACGACCGATCATCGTGTTGAAACGAAACTGAACCCCCATCTCTTCCAGCAAACCGATCTCCTGTTCCAGCATTTCCATTGGCAGCCGATACTTCGGAATGCCATACATGGTGGCACCACCGGGATGTTCTTTGGCTTCAAAAATGGTAACCCTGTAACCCATTGTTCTCAGGTAATAAGCTGCACTGATCCCCGACGGACCGGCACCGATGATGGCAATGTGTTTTTTAGCCTCAGGCAGTGAATCCAAACCGAGGATGCGTTTGTAATCTTCGAAAGGCACATTGTCGGCGATGTAACGTTTGAGCCAGCGAATAGCCAGAGCATCTCCCTTCACCCCAACCGAACAAACCTCCTCGCAACGATGGGTACACACACGACCGCAAATCTCAGGCAACGGATTGGTATCGTACAAAAGCTGCAAACCTTTTTCCAGGTTACCATCACGAATGGCTTTGATGTATCCGGGAATATCCATGTGAGCCGGACAAGAGGCCACACAAATACCGCAGGAAACGCAACGGTCAGCTTCTTTTTCAGCTTGCTCTTTGGAATAGCCTTTTACGATCTCGATAAAATTGGTGATCCGTTCATCCGGCTCAATCTCTTCCATGTTCACTCTTTCAGGATTGTAAAGCGAATAACCCGGATTGGTCCACCCTTTTTCATTATTGTCCCAGGGTTTTTTATCTACTCCGGGAATAAACCGGAAATCATCCGGATCATCAGAAACCCAGGTGTATTCATTCGACATGGTAAGCGAACCGGTGGTGCAGATATCTACACAAAGTGCACACCAGCAGCAGCGGCCGTAATCCACTAAGGGTCGCAGTCCGCTGTCACCTTTTTTGGTGTCGATGCCTTCCACAGGAACGAGGTCGATGGCTTGATTCTCGCAAACAGCTTCGCAACTGCCGCAGCCGATACAGGCTTCCACATCGTTTTTATGAAACCCCCGGTAACGGTCGGCTCCAGGCCTTTCGGTGAATGGATCCTTTACAGTGACGGGCTTTTTTACGATGTTGCTCCAGGCACTGAACGGGGTGATAATATCTTTGATTTTCATACTCATTTCAACAGTATTAACGTTCGATCTCAGGCGGACAGGTTGCCAGCGAAACCATGATGGCACTGACGTCGGAGATATTGGCATTCACAAGTAATTTTTCGAGCAAAGCGATAGCATGGGTATAACTCGGTCCACGCAGGTTGATACGGCGGGGATATTCGCTTCCATCAGCAACGGCAAAAAATCCATATTCCCCACGGGAGGATTCGCTTCTTACATAGGTTTGCCCTGTAGGGATTTTCCAGTTTAACGCATTGGGGATTTTCCCGAGAATCTCACCGTCAGTTGGCATTTTGGCCAAAATCTGACGGATCATTTCAACACCGTATTTCAAGTCCATAAAACGAACCCAGGTCCGGCTGAAAATATCGCTGGCAGCTTCATTGTCCACATAAGGTTCAAAGTCGAGCTGATCATAAATCAGGTAAGGGTTATCTTTTCGAACATCACGTTTATAGCCGGCCGCGCGGGCATTCGGACCAACAATTCCATATTTATCCACCCAGGAAGGATCAATGTAACCGGTTCCGATACTCCGTTTTTTAAATACAGCATTATCAATTACCAGCCTTTTCAAACGAAGCAGGAAATCATCAATATCGTCCAGGTTACTGATAAGTCTTTTTTTAAACCCATCCGGCATTTTACCTCGCACACCACCCGGAATAATGTACATATGATAAATACGGGCACCTGTGAGTTCCTCAAAACGGTCGAGGATCAGGTCACGGAGATATACTCCCCACTGAACGCCAAGCCCAAGCCCCATTGTTCCACCATGTGCAGGCAGTAAACGAAGCAGGTTGGATATCCTTGCCATTTCAAGGACCAGGGTACGCATCCACTGTGCATACTCAGGAACTTCCACATTGGAAAGTTCTTCCATTGATGCCGCCAAATTGTATTCGTTACTGTCGGGTTCGGGAACACACATCCGCACAACCGTCGGAAAACACTGCATCCAGGTGCGGCGTTCGAAAATCTTCTCAAAACCGCGGTGCAGGTATCCCACATGGGTTTTGGCTTCCACTACCTCATCCCCGCAGAGGGTTAACTCCAGCGACATATTTCCGGTTACACCGGGGTGATTAGGTCCGTGCCATACCTTTACATACTTCCCTGAATCAAGATCCACCTGCAACTTCCCGCTCTCGTCAGGTTTCGGATAAGAACTTCGGTCGGGTTTGATCAATAGCTTGTGGTTATTGCTGTTACTCATTGGGATACAATTTTTGTTTCATATAGGTAGCCGGATCATGCGACACTCTGCCAGGTCTCGGGAAAAAAGTCTCATTTGCGTATTTCAGCGTATCAAATTCGCGACGCATAGGTGGAATATTGTCCCACCCTTCGAGATTGAAACTTTCATCCACCCGTGGGCTACCCGGAAAATCGATGCCGTACATTTCTTTCAATTCGCGTTGGTAAGTCCATGCCTGCTCCCACAGGTGATGTGCCGAATGCATGGTAGCCTCTTCCCGGTCGATATTAGTACAGATGGAGATATCGACATGCAATTGATAATTGTGAACGATATAATTGAGTTCAAAAATGCCTTTTTCTATCCAGTCGGCCACTGTGATCATCACGAGGTGAGAAAAGCCTTCGGCATCACGGAGATAGGTAACAGCGGGGATGGCCTGATCTTTTCCGACAGTCACAAAATAGAGGTCGTTGCGCTGCTTTTTCACAGCCTTCACATCAAAAGCCCCCTGCAGATGTTGAATGATCTTTTCCATATCTACTACCAGTTATAATCGGGCATATTCCAGTCCCGAATGATCTTTTTCTGATTTGCTTTATACGTTTCAAAGTTTTCGGCATAGAGGTTGGCCCCTTCGGCTTTGCCGGCTTTGATCCGTTTTTTCAGGGCTTCAAATCCGGCAAGGATTGCTTCCGGACGGGGCATGCAGCCTGCCACATACACATCCACCGGCATATATTTATCGAGGCGGTTGATAGTATTGTAACTGTCGAAATACATCCCGCCGTTGATGGTGCAACTGCCGAGTGCCATCACAAATTTCGGATTCTGCATTTGCTCATAACTCCTGATGGCTCTTTTCAATGTTTTTACACTCAGGTATCCAGAAATGATCATCAGGTTGGCCTGACGTGGTGTCGGGCGCATCTGAACACCAAAACGGTAAGCATCAAAACGAGGTGTTAATAAAGGATATAATTCGATGCTTCCACAACCGGTTCCAAATCCGAGTACCCAGATACTTTCGGCGCGTGCCCAATTGAAGAAATTCTCAAATATCTTAGCCCGTTTCGGCTCGTGTTTTTTCGGCAGCGCATCACAAAAATAATCCTGGATAGGATCAACGGTGATGTCTTCGCCATTGGGGCCGATTACGGTTCGTTTGGTTAAATCCGGATCTATAAATGTTTTCTTGTCTTCCATGTCAAAATCTATTAAACCATGAATATGCCGATGATGCTCAGGATCAACGGAATTTTAAGGAACCAGGGAATGCTTTGATCGATGCGGAAACGCGGGAATACCAGTCCGACGAACACCGGCCAGAAAAACACGCAGAACGATTTTACAATGAGTTCAACCCAGTTGGTGGCTCCTCCAAAAAAGAGGTTGACCATCAGGATCGATTCGCTTACGTAAAGGATCGCCCGGTTGGTTTGCAATAAACCAAGGTAGGTTCCGTGGTATTCGGTGGGTGGCCCGATGGGAATTTCCTGCGGAGCCTGCACCACATTAAAGGGTGATGCCATCATCATCCCCAGAAAAGCTAGCATCGCTGCAATTCCGGCAAAAGGATTGGTCATGATGTTCCAGTGCATGATACCTCCTTGCTGTCCGGCCACGATTTCTGTTAACGAAAATGAATGATGTTGCACAGCCACTGCAATTACAGCCAGGGTAAAAGGAACTTCCACCGTTGTAAACTGCGACAAACCTCGGCTGATGCCGATAAAGGAATAGGGATGACCGCCTTCACTGGCACCAAGGGCCATTCCGAGCATCCCGAAAAACATGAAGTACATGATCAGGATCACATCGCCTGCAAAGGAATAATTGCTCCAGTAATAAGAACCATAGATCAACGGCATGAACATAAAAATACCTACACCACCCACGAGCCTGAAAACGGGACCGAAGTAGAACATCACTCCATGTGTGATCTGGCTGCGCATGGCATAGTTTTTCACCAAATCAATATATGGCTGATAAACCGGCATGCCAATTCGTTTTCCGATGCGTGCCGTAATGCGGCGGATCAATCCATACTGCAACAATCCGTAGTTCAGCACGATGAACAATCCCAACAGGGTAAACAACAGTTTTATCCAATCGATACTCATAATATTTTTCCTCCGCTGATTAAGAGATACAAAACGAATGCATATAGTAGCAGGTGCATGGCGTAGGTCTGGCCATTGCCGGTGTACCAGGAGCGCACCTTATCGGCGATGGCTGTCGACCAGTCCGAAATGCCTGTCCAGAATTGTGTGGCCAGCGGCGTCATCAGCCAGCCAAGGGCTTTTTTGTAACCTGCAAACATATTGTAGGAAACATGCGTGGTTTCGGGTCTGAATGGTCTTTCAGCCGCAAATACAATATTGAATTGTTTCACTTTTTGGGCTTTACGGCTGTGATAAGTCAACCATAAGAAGATGGTAGCAAACATCACAATTACCGTGGTCATCACCGCAAAGGCATTCCAGTAACCAAATGAAGTCATCGCAAGTCTGCCGTCCCAAAGGATCGCTTCGCCCGGAACGCGGTCGGGAATAATCGTCGCAAGGGGCTCAAGCAATACCTGTGGGAAGATTGACAGCACCATGATGGCAATCACAAAAATGAATTGCGGAAGCAGGAAAACAAAAGGCGCTTCTTTCACCCTCCGGTGATTATCTTTCAATTGGCCTAAAAATACCGAAGCGATTAGTTTGTAGAGATAGAGGAAGGCAACAATGCCAGAAAAGAACACCATGGTTCCTTGCAGGTACCAACCCTTCATCACCACGGCATTGTAAAACATCCATTTCCCGGCAAATCCGGCCAATGGCGGCATTCCGGCCAGTGTGATGATGCCTATTAACACCACAATAAACGACCAGGGCATGCTTTTGATCAGTCCGCCCATTTCGTACATATTTCGTGTTTTAGTGCGGTAGATCACGCCGGCAGCCGACATGAACAGCATGGTTTTGTAAATAAAATGCAAAACCATGTAATAAAGGGCGATCAGCAATCCCAGCTTCGAATCCATCGAAAGGGCGAAAATGATGTACCCCATGGCACCCACGCTGGAATACGCGATGAGGCGCTTCATATCTTCTTCATAAATAGCGAGCATGTTGCCGCCGATGGCCGTGATGGCACCAATCCATCCCATGAGCTGGAATATATCGTATCCGAACAATTGCTGTGGCCCAAATGAGGTAACAATCCAGAAAAGTCCAAGAACACCGGCATTGATCAGCACACCCGAAACAAGCGGCGTGGCATCATCTTCTGCTTCACTATAAGCACCGGGCAACCATATATGTAACCCGATGGCAGCCGTTTTGAGCATAAAACCCAATGCAAAAAGGACAAACACAACACCCGCTCCCGGGATCAGGCCACTCAGATTTCCAAAAAAGGTATCACCCGCAAAATGAGGCAGCATACCGAATGCAGCCAGCATCAGGTAAGCACCGCCGGCTGAAAAAAGCATATATTGCTGGGCTGGCCGTTCGGCTTTTTTACCTCGAAGGATCAAAATATAACTTCCGAGAGCCATCTGTTCCCATCCCATAAAAAAGGTGAGGTTGTCGCCGGGATTCACCAGCATGATCAACCCGAAAATGGTCATGGCAGCAAAGGGATAAAATCCGGCACGGGTTCCTTTTGTGGCGAAACCCGGAATCAGTGTTAAAATACCTCCCACCAGGAAAACGCTCATGAACACGAGCTGCATAATGTTGCCTTTGATCTCAGGATAAATAATGTATCCGTAAAAAGTGAGGGCCGTGATCAACAATAAATTTTTAACATATGCCGGCAGAAAATCAATCACGAAAAACGCAACGACAATCAATAGTGGTATCAATACAAAGAAGTTGTCGAATTGTTGATATTTGATAAAATAGTAAGAAGTTGCCAAAATTCCGGCACCGAACAACATCACCGGAAACTCCCTGAACCAAGGAACACGGAGTTCTGCCGTTTGTTCTTCTTCTGCATGGAATACTTTTCCAAACCATTTGAATAAAAAGACGATCTCAAAGATGCTTCCCAGCAGGATCAAAACGATCCAGCCCCAGCCATTGCCTTGGGCCAGTTGCATGATCATTTCCCATTTGGCAAAGAATGTCGGGAAGGGCGGCAGTCCGGCCATAGCAACTACAAACACACCAAACATAAAAAACAATACAGGCCGTTTGCGAAGTATGCCCCATTTGTTTTGATCATCGCTGTTGACAATACCGTTAAGCCAAAACAATCCTGCTTTTGCAAAGAAATTGGTGAGCAAAAAACCAAGGATGATGAACCAGAAACTTTGGCCAAAGTAAACCGACATAGCCACAACAGTTAACATTAGTCCGCCTTGCGCCACTGAAGAATAACCAAGCATTCTCCTGATGTTTTCCTGACGGGTAGCCAGGAAATTGGAAAAAGCAAAGGTTATTAACCCGAGCAATCCGATTACCGGATGCCAGTTTTCAGGTACCATGGGCATCAGTTTGTAAACCACAAATAAAATGGCCGGTGCCGAAACGGCTGAAAGTGCGCTCCCGATGGCCGGATGCGCTGACTCGTACATATCAAGTGCCCACCCGTTGGCCGGAAACTGCTTACTTTCAAGGATGATGGCCGTCATCACGAGGAACACCGCCACAGCACCTCCTTTCACCATAGAAAGATTGGTCATGAAATCGATGTTGAGGTTGCCAACATAGGAATAGGCAAAAATGATCCCGATAAGCAAAATGCCTGAGATCACCGAAGAGGCCATTAAAAATTTAAATCCGGCTGAAATGCTTTTTGAATCCTGAATTATGATGACCAGTCCCGCTGTAGCAATGGAAGTGATCTCAAGAAAAACAAAAAGATTAAACAGGTCGCGGGTCATCACCACTACGTTAAGACCAATCAGAAAAACCACGATGATGGAAAGCAAATGTTTACCTGCTTTTTTCAATACGTCAAATAGATAAATGACGGTTATAAATCCGAAGACGTTCACCATGGTGGTGAGGACCGCTTCGTCCATGGTCATGCGAAGATTAATGGCAAATGGCGGTTTAAACCCTGCGGTAAATACGTCAGTTGGTTTAAGTGATCCGGTCATCAGGCCGATAAGCCAGGAGCCAGAGACCATGGTCATGGCAGCTGTCGCGATCATCAATACAAACACAAGCATCTGCTGCTGGCTCTTTTTCCCCAGTCCGAGGAGAAAAGCGGTTATCAATCCAATGGAGACTATATGTACAGGACTTACCATTTTGTTTGTTTAAAATCGTTAATATCCAGTGAATGACGGGTCTTGAACATCCTCAGTGCAAAAGTGAGCATGACTCCGGTAACTCCAACTCCAATTACAATGGAGGTGAGCACAAGTGCCTGGGGAATCGGGTCGACAAACTTTTCGGACAGGTTTGTAACGCCGGTTGTTTGATCGATAATTGGAGCAACCCTGCCCTTGATATAGGAAAGGGCCACAATTACCAGGTTTAAACCAGCATCAAAAATGGTAAAGGCAACGATGATGCGCAGAATATTTTTCTGCGTAAGCGCGCCATACAAACCAATAAGCATCAGCATGAAACCTGTAACAAGACCAATATTTTGTAAGGTTAAATATTCCATTATTCTTCGTTTTGAACTTCATTAAGGTGATGCAGGATATTCGAAAGTTCGGCACCCACTTTTAAACCTATCAAACTATATATAACCGGAATAGCACCTGCGCTGAAGAGGGTTCCCAATTGGCCAAGTGAAATAAACCTGTTATCAAGAAACCCTAGCCCAAGAATCGCCCCCAGGATGCCAATGATCACATAACTGGTTCCGGAAATACTTTCAATTGCATTGAGCAAACCGTGCTTGAATTCAGCTTGAGGATTGGCCATTAGTAACAATAAAAAGCCCGTTGCAATGATGGCTCCGCCCTGAAATCCTCCTCCCGGTGTAAGGTGTCCGTTGGCAAAAACATACGCACCAAAGAGCACAATCAATGGGAACAGCAGCTTCTGCGAAGTAGAAAGAATAACAGAAGAAGGCCGTGGATGACGGTCGTGCCTGGGCGCCTTACTGTGTTTTAAAAACATGGCAATGAGCGAGGCAGCCACAAACAAAATGGTAACTTCCCCGAGGGTGTCAAATCCACGATAAGTTACTACCACTGCGGTTACAACGTTGGCGGCACCTACTTCCGGGGCAGTATTGTCAGCATAATAAGCCGGCAACTGAGGGAGCGACAAATATTCGTGGTGTGTAAGCAGAAAGCTGCCCAGCAACAATCCAAATCCTGCCAACAGCAGAATAATGAACATATTTTTATACATCTGACCTCCTGATTTTATTTAAAACATAAAAGAAGATGATGGTAGTGAGCCCGCTTCCAATGGCGGCTTCTGTCATGGCTACATCGGGTGCAGCCAGCAAGAGGTAGATGATAGAAGCGATAAGGCTCACAATTCCTGATGCAAGCACCGCAGCTCTCACCCGGTATGCGGTCAGAGCGGCTATGGCCATGCTGATCATAACCAAGCCTAAAACAATGGCTAATATTATTGTTATCATATTTGATCCTCCTTATTTTCTTCAGTTTCTGCCTCCTGGAGTTTATCAATTACTGTTTTATCCGATAAGGGAATACCAATATGATGCGCTCCCCTGGCGAGGGTATGCGACGATACCGGATTGGTCATCATCACAAAGGAGATGATGATAAACGCCTTTCCTGCCCACTCAGGATTGATAATACCTATGCCTGCGATTGACAAGATAGTTCCCAATGTACTTGCTTTGGTACCTGTTTGCAGACGATTGTAAAGATCAGGCATACGAACGATCCCCAGGGCGCCGAGGAAAATGAAGATGGCTCCGATCAAGGTAACAATGCTGCCGATTAACATGCGTATTTCCATAATTATAATCCTTTCTCCAGAAAACGGGCTATGACAATTACGCCGGTGAAGCTCAGCAAGCCATATACCAGTGCGACGTCGAGGTAAATAATCCGGTTATTGAAAAAGGCGATCAGTGCGATGAGTGCGATCGACGTAACCGTCATTGCATCAAAAGCCATGATGCGATCGGCAGAGCTCGGCCCTTTAACAAAGCGCCAGAGTGCCGTAAGCATTCCCAGCAGGATCAACCCGCCTGCGATATATAAAATGATCTCAACCATACATTACCTCCAGATATTTTTCGAATTTTGATACAATTGCATGCGTTGCTTCATTGATATCAGTACTACTCACATCTATCCAATGGATAAACATGCGATCACCTAGAATGTCCACTGTGAGTGTTCCGGGGGTGAGTGTAATGGCATTGGCCAGCAACATTTTACCAATATTGGATTTCAGCCTGGTTTTTACCTCCACAATTCCGGGATTGATTGGCAGTGAAGGTGTTAAAACACGCCGGGCAACATCAAAGTTTGATTTGAAAAGCTCAATCCAGAAGACTCCTACAAAGCCAAAGGCGTAAGCAAAACTTTTCGGTGTTAACCTTACTTCCTGAAGTACTGAACACTGGCTACAAAGTAAAACAGCAATCAGCACCGAAATGATAGCTCCTGTTACCAGGACATCCGTGTGTACCGACCAGTTCAGTGCCAGCCAGGTGAGGTAGGACAATACAAAGATCTGTAATACATTTTTTAAGTTCATGCAGCGAAAATTAATTCGCAACAAAACTAAAAAGGGGGATCATTTAAACCGAGGAATTGATATATGTATGTATTTACATTTGATTTAAATCAGGTTGACAGAGAAATAGACGTAGCGTAATAAAAAAGTTGACGTGAGGTTTTTTAAGCTTGATTAAATGTTATGCATATACATTATTATATACTAACCGAATAAATTATAATTTTGTACCCATATTGAATGGTATCATGTTCGATCATAAAAAAAGTTGTCCGGTTTGCGATGCAAAGGCTGGTTGTTTCAGAAGGCTGAGCCCCCTGGAGCTTGAGGTTGCAGACGTTAAGCGTGCTGAGCTGAATTACCGAAAAGGCGAAAACATTGCAAAAATGGGATCCTTTGTAACCCATATACTATACCTGCAAAAAGGGCTGGTAAAGGTGTATATGGAAATGGAGGGAGAAACAGATATGATACTGAATATAGTAAGCGGTGGAAATATGATCGGGCTTCCCAATTTGTTTTCTTCAGCGCCTTTGCAATATTCAGTGGCTGCCATTGAGGATTCGGTGATCTGTGCCATTGATAAAAAAGTAATTGAAGACCTGGTAAAAACCAATGGTGAGTTTGCTCAAAGTATTGTTGAAAGTATTAACAATTGTACTTTATATCATTACAAAAGGCTGATCACTGCTTCACAAAAACAACTTAATGGTCGCATGGCCGACGCGCTTCTTCACCTTTCCGACGAAGTTTACCATATGGAAAATTTTCCGATGCAGCTATCCAGAAAAGAACTGGCCGAACTGGCAGGCATGAGTATGATGAGTGCAGTTAGGGTGATCAAAGATCTGGAGCAAAATAATATCGTAACTGAAAAAAATGGCAGACTGATCATTCAGGACAGGGATAAGCTGGAACAGCTTAGTAAGTATGGATGAGATGAGTTCGGAGTTCGGAGTTCGGAGTTCTGGGTTCAGGGTTCAGGGTTCAGGGTTCTGGGTTTTGGGTTCAGAGTTCAGGGTTCAGGGTTTGGAAATGGATTTCACAAATTCACTGAAGTAAGGGATCAATTTATTCAACCATGGCTCCTATACTTTAATCATTACTCCGATACCAAAGTTTTCTTTCATTTGGAGTTTTGGTCCCTGGCCGGTTTCAATGCGCTCCCCTTCAATGTATTCGTAAGTAGGCAAATTAATGTCGTTGTCGTACATCAGGTGCAGGTATATCATGGAAGATAAAAAGCTGTTGATTTTAAAATTCAAAGCTGTTTCCCAATCCACATCAAAGTTCCAGCGGTTTTCAATAACCTCATCCATGTAGTTATTGTGCAAATTGAGTTTGGTATCCATGTTCACATTTTTCATAATCTCCCTGTTGAGGGTTACCACCAGGTTTAGCCCGAACCGCGGTTGATAATTCAACCCCGGGACAATAATGTTTCCGGCTGTATCAGTTTCAGCAGGTCGTACACCATAGGCCCCCTGATCAGCCAATTCCTGATTCATCACAAAAATAAATTTTCCGGAGGCCGGTGAAATAAAAACTGAGGTTCGTTCATCGGGTTTGTATTCCATGCCCATGGAGAGAAAAAGTCGTCCGGGCGACATAAAATCCGACACCAGGGTAGAGTCATTCGGATATTTATAACCAGGTCCAAACTGAGTTTTCAGGTTCAGCATAATCGAATAAAACCAGTTCTCAACTGCTTCATAACCTATTGTTGTACCCACATCCAGTTTATCATCTGTTTTTCGAATTCCCTGTTCATTATTCCAGGTAATACCATAAGCCAGGTTTATGAAATTATCTGCTTTAAATCCGTCCTTCAGGTAGTTTGCTTTTGCGGATCCCACAGTATTCCCTGCTACATTGCTTTCGCCTCCTTCGGCCCAGTTGGCATATGCCACCTGATTGAGGTTAAGCATTCCCGTGGCTGCAAGTTTCCAGTATGAAACGGTGTCGGAAACTTCATTCGACCGGCTGCTATCGGGTGGATATGGCGGATTGGCCATTAATGCAATAGTCCAAAAAATAAATAGGGTAAAACTTAAAATACGCTTCATGATCATCATTTCACAGGCAAAGCTAAAAGGATTCAGTTTGGAATTATGTAAAAACAAACGGAGATTTAAACATTGTAGTGTGGAAAGCAGCGCAGAATCTCAAATTATTTTATCTTAATATTAATCGGATCTGAAATTCGATTCCTATATTTTATAAATTGCGGAATGATTAAATCCTATAAATGAAGACAATTAACCTCATAAGCGTTGATGATCCAGCAGAGGCGCACCTTATTAAAGGAAAACTGATGAATGCGGGCATCGACTGTTTCCTTACCAATGAAAACATGACGACCCTGGCGCCACATCACAACCTGTTTCTAAATTCAGGCATACAGATTATGGTAATGGAAAATGATTTGGCAGAAGCCCTTAAGCTAATTAAAGACAAACTGGAGCCTCAGCAGGAGACTTACACCTGCCCGAATTGCGGATCACAAAACATCGCCTTACAATTTGGCAAAAGGAAGTCCTGGAAAATATTCTACATTTTTATTGCGATCATGGCAGCCATGCCACTGGGAAACTTGAAACCGAAATATTATTGTAATGATTGTAATAGTGAAATTTGAAAATACTTTGATAAGAATTATATGACATTTTACCATGGCATTATTTTCAACAGCAGTTTTTAGTATTTTTCTTTTAATCGGTTACAGGATGATACAAAGGGCAAAAATACCTTTGGATGCATCAAAAAGAGACAAATTCGATCAAATAAATCAAAAAGCAAATCAATTTATTCTGTGGCCCTCACTATTTGTGGCTTTGGTTCTGATCCTAACGTTCCGCCAACCTTTTGATGTGAAGCAAAAAATTATTAAATCTATTATTTGCATTTTTTTGGTTTTATTTACAATTGCTACCTTTTATGGGATTAAAAGATTTAATCAAGCGAACATGCCCACATCATTTGTCCAAAAATTCATTTCTGCCCGAACAGTTGGGTTATTGGGTTTTCTAATTTCCATACTTATTGAATATATTTTTGGGCTGGTGGAAAATCAAAATTAGTTCCGGTTCTACGTAATCATTTCTTTATTTTTGGCAAAACAAAACCTCTCACCAATATGGCAAGAGGTTCATACTTTTATTTTTGTTTACTAATGCGATTATTCCTCATCCTTCAAACACCGCACTGAATAACCAAAGTCCTTTCCCAAATGATGGCGATAAACCTGCGCAGAATTATTATTGATGTTTCGATACCATCCGCTACTGCTATAATTTTCTGTATCCGACCACCAGTAGGCCTTTTCATTCATGGCAACAAAAGCGCCATCCGTTCCGGCACGATATCCACCCGGTAAAGCTGTAAAACCTGATTCGTTGGTCGCCCCCGTATTTGGGCTGTTCCAGTGGGCAGTCCCGGTTTCCTTTAACTTTCCGCCCGCACCATACTGACCACCCAAATAAGTAACCAGTGTTTCCCACTCATCATCAGAGGGCACATGCCAGCCTTCGGGGCAAACATTTTTACCGCCATTGCCGGCCTCATTCAGCGTAAACCAATTATACAGGGCCCCATATGGATTTTTATTTGCCAGATCATTATTGTACCAGCAATATGCCGGTGTTGAGAGATTACTCCAGCTGTCGTTACCAGTCTCTATGGCAATCTCCGATCCATCGTTAAAATGGGTTACTTTCAAATTTTGACCAAACCACTCCTGATTACCAATTTGAACTATGTTATATACATTACCATCAAAATCGGTTACTGTGTTTCCGGGAATGCCACTTGAGTAAAATACAATGCTGTCAATATCATTTATGGCCACTTTAAGCACAAGCCCTCCGGGTTGATGAATGAACATGGTATCTTGCTGGGCAAATGTGATTATTCCTGTAAAGAAGAATAAGATGGAAATAATAAATAGTTTTTTCATTTTTAACCTCCTCATTTTTTGATGAATTTTGAAATTGAAGTTTGATTTTCCCCGCTAACCTTGCACAGGTATAGTCCGGCAGGCAATGCACTCACATCAATTGAAAAGATTTTGCTGGCTGTTACTGCCAATAAACTTTCTGATTGCTGAAGTATGCCTGATGCGTTGTAAATTTCCAATTGTTTGTTCTGGAATTCTGATCCGGAAAATTGAACTGAAAGTTGGTTGGATACCGGATTTGGGAATAAAAACAATGTTTGTAGTTCCAAATCGTTGTACTCCACATCACCTGTAGCCGGGGTAAAATTAAGTTGTTGGATTTCATCGAACGGAAAAACATCAGTTTCACCATTGGTTTGATCTAATAACATTACACCCGTTACAAAATAGAGTTTTTCAACTTCATCGAGACCCACCATTTGCTGACTTCCATCGTTGCTGATAATATTAAGGGTTTGGGCTGTCAGCATTGAATCATAGCCAATAAGCAGAAATAAAATAATCCAAAGTTTTCGCATAATAACCTCCTATTGAATGATTAATTTTTGTTGTAATACACCCTTTGATGTTTGAACCAAAACAGCATAAATGCCGGGGCTCATTGAACTTATATCCACCCTGTATGTTGGGCCCGCTTGAGTTAACACTTTTTGTCCATGTTGATTGAACAGAACGATATAAAGTACTTCAGCTTCTCCGGTATCCACACATATATAATTGTGAGCCGGGTTTGGAAACACCATATTTGTTTTTGATTCAACATCCTGAACATCTGTAACAAAGCTGTATTCAGCCAGGTATTCGATATTGTAAAATGAATCTTTGTAATAATCAATTTCCAATAGCACCAATAAAGGAACTTTCATTCCTGGGAGGTACCAGCTATACTGAACATCCGTAAAATCTCCCATAAACATCCAGGGTGTTCCTGCCCCGTAACGATACCAGCTATAAACATGGGTTGTTGTTTTCAGGCGGAGCACATTGTTAAATTCCCCGATAGGTGTTTTGATCGTTCCCCATGCATCGGCCACGGTTTCAACCTCCGCCGAATCGCGCATAAAATAATATCCAAAATCAAGGTGGTAGGAAGTGTATTCATAGTTTCCGGAATAACTATCCCCGTATCCAAAGGGAAACATAAGGGATTTTAAGGGTCCCTGGTACGTCCCGAAACTGGTATTACCCATCTCGAACCGGCCGATTCCCAGCAATTCCCGGCTATTATAGCCTGAATGATAATATTGATAGGCGCCATCATCGGGATTTTCAACAGGGCAGATGCAAATATTGGCTGCAATGGCGGCGGCTGAATCAGCAAAGGGTGTTCCTGCCGGATCTACACAAATGGCAGTTGATCCTTCAACAAATGTCCCACCGGTTATAGTTTCAAAATCCCAGGTAATATTGGCCCCTGCCTGACCCGGACTTGCGCTGCTAATCTCCACATAACTATCCATGCGGTAGCTATCGCCCACCGTAAAGTTTGAACTATTGGTAAGGACAGGCTGTGCTGTTATGGATGCGACAGCAAAGACTGCAATTAATAAGATTAGAATTGTTCTCATTGTTTTTGAATTTAATTAGAGGTTGTTTTTTGATTGATTGAAATATTGAATGATCTTGATCAGGCCTTCCTTGCGGTGTCGGATGGTTTTTTTCCGCTTTAACCAGGAATTGCCCTTTCCGCATTTGTTTTCAGCTTGAGGTTGTTTCGATTTTTTGTTTTGCTTTTCCATTACCGTCTGTTGGCAGCAAAACTAATTTCAGAAATTGGGGAAGTCATCCTATAATCGGTTCCAATTGGTTGCTGTAATGGTTTCAAAAAGTAGCAAAATCATTCAGCCCAATAAAATTAAGGGTTTCAGAAGGCGATAGAACTAAAATTCAAATTAAGGTTTTTCAGAAATCAAAGCTTCATCAGGTACGGTACAAGGCTATCATCAGATTGAAGTTCCAGTTTTTTGCGCAGCCGATACCGGGTTGATTTAATCCCCGCTTCTGATTTATAGGTTACGGCAGCAATCTCTTTTGTATTAAGGTTGAGCTTAAGAAAAGCTGCGACTTTTATTTCGGATGGGGTAAGATCGGGACAGATTTCGAGTAAACGCCGGAAGAAGGTAGAATGGATATTACGGAAAATCTTTTCGAACTCATTCCAGGAATTATCGCGAAGCTGGTTTTCAAGACCGTTGATAATTGAATTAATCCGTTCGGCTGCTTTATCATCATGGTTGCCCGAATTGAAAGATTCCAGTTTTTCGATGATATCGCTGATCGTCTCATTCATCCGAAGCATTTCCAGGGCCTTGGAGGCGAGCTCACGATTTTTGGCTTCCAGTTGCTCCCTGAGCAGCAGCTGTTCTTTGTTTTTAAGTTCGGTTTGCTGCTGATTAATGGTTTGCTCCTGTTCCAGCAATTGCTTCTGTTTATTATACCCGGCCGATTTTAACCTGAGTAAAAAAAGTATCAGAACCAGGATTACAATCAATCCGATAACCGATACTGATAATAATAGCAGGTTTTTATGTTGAATTTCATTTTCACTTTTCAAAAGCCGGATTTCATCATCTTTTTTTGCTGTTCTGAATTTTACATCCATTTCACGGATGATCCGTTCATTGTTGGCATTTTGCAAACTATCCTTTAAATGATTTTGCTGAAGCTTAAACCTATATGCCTTTTCATACATACCAGCGGCAGCATAAAGGTCAGCCATATCGCCACAAGTTTGACTGATGAGTCTTGGGTTCCTGATTTTTTTGGCAAGGGTGAGGGCTTGCAGCATTGTTTCTTCAGCAGCGCTAAAACTGATGAGCTCATTTTGCACTTTGGCAATTTGTACCAAACAGATGGCAATACCAGTATCATCCTTCAATAACTCAAAGAGGTGTTTCGCCTCTGAAAGTTGGATTAATGCCTTTTTAAAATCACCAGTTTTGATCAAAAGCTGCCCAATGATGTAGCATGAACTGGCCATTCCACGTTCTTCATTTCTCACTTTCCTGATCTCATAACCTTTTTCAAGGTAATAAAATGCGGAATCATTTTTTCCAAGTATTTCATAATCCTTACCAATATTGGTAAATATAATGGCAATACCAGTGCTGTCATGAAGGGTAGTTTTCATTTTCAGGGCTTTTTGGTGAAACTCCATGGCGAGTTCCGGCTCCTCGCGGGTCATATATAATCCACCCAGGCTCATATATCCCTGCGAAAGTAATTGCTTGTCACCAGCCATTTCTGCGTACTTTATGGCTTCCTGATAATCATTAAGTGTATTCTGAAAATTACCATTGATAGAATGAATAGAGCCAATAGCGCAAAAATACTCAGCCAATCCGCGATTATCATTTAATTTTTCAAAAATGGTTTTAGCTTTTTCAAGATATTCAAGGGCTACAGCATATTCATCTTTATAATAATATGCTCTGCCCTGCCATAAAAAACTTGACGCGATCCCCGGCTGATAATTCAAATCCGAAGAAATTACCAGGGCTTGTTGAAGGTATAACAGGGACTTTTCAAAATCGCGACTACAATAATAATCTCCCAATTCATTTAGCAAGTTTACCTTAATCGTGTCGGGGGGCATGGAAGTAAGATTTGCTTCACGCAAGGGCAACGAATCAGCAAGTAAATTCTGGGTAAATAAACTCCAAAGAAAGAATAAAACAATGGCCGATTTGGATCCTCTCATTTTGTAATGTTTATTAAGTATTCCCGAATGGGGCCTTAATTGTTGGTTAAATCATGTAATATGTGACAAATATAAATGTAATATCATTTGGTTGGCCATATTTAAGATCAAGCAAATGGGAAGGCATAAAAAAAGCCGGACTTCTCCAGCAACTATGAGGTTCACTTTTTGTTTCCCCCGCCGCGACAATCTGCTCTTTACTTGGCCATCGCCGCTTTTATTTTGGCAAAGATGAACGACTCATCTTTGATTTGTTGGGGCAAAATTAACATCAACGGAATAAACACACCTTAAGTTAAAATGAAATTTCAGTGAATAATTAGTGAGCAAGAAAATTGGGGGTATTTAGTTCATTTTTTGGCATGGTGCCCCACCCACCAAAACAAAGCACCCGGAACCAGGAACGGCAGGCTAAAGACAAGGATAACCGGCCATTCTTCCGGTTTTACCAAATAACACATCGACAAGGCCTGAATAGCTCCGGCAATGATCATAACCAACCCTCCCTCCTTTTCGCGAAACCAGGCAAAAAGATAGCCTAATGCTGAAAAGCCAAGTATTAGCAGGGTTGATTGAACTTCGGATGGGACACCTTCTTTTAAATCAGGCAATCCCTCGCCAATAACAAAGGCACCGAAAAAAATAATGGCCAGCCCGCCAAGTACACGGGCCAGCCACATTATTATTTTAAGTTTATTGGTCATTTAAATAAACAAGTGTTAAGAGTTACTGGTTCTTAGTTTTTGGGGGTTAGATTGGAATAATAACCATAACCAAAAACCAACAATCTACTTCAACCATTTTTCCAACCAGTTGAAGAACACCCTTTGCCACAGAATTCCATTCTGGGGTTGGAGCACCCAGTGGTTTTCATCCGGGAAATGAAGATACTCTGCCGGCACACCATTAAGGATAGCTGCATTAAAAGCAGTCATTCCCTGTGTATAAACAACGCGGTAATCATGCTCACCGTGGATTACAAGAATTGGGGCATCCCAGTTGCCCACGAATTTATGCGGTGAATGTGCATATGCTTCCTGCGCAATTTTATTCTTTTTATCCCAGAAAGGTCCACCAATGTCCCAGTTCTCAAACCACATTTCCTCTGTTTCGAGGTATTGTGCTTCTTCATTAAAAATTCCATCATGGGCAATTAACGCTTTAAACCTGCCTTCATGAATTCCGGCAAGGTAATATACGGCGTAACCACCGGCACTTGCTCCAACAGCTCCAAGACGATCTGCGTCCACAAAAGGTTCTTTCGCCATTTCATCAATGGCTGTGAGGTAATCCTGCATACTTTTGCCATGATAATCACCGCTGATCTGCTCCTGCCAGGCCTGTCCAAATCCGGAAACACCACGCCGGTTGGGAGTAACGATAATGTAATCATTGGCAGCCATCAACTCATAATTCCAACGATAATGGAAGTTCTGGCTGAGAGGTCCCTGCGGCCCGCCTTTGCAATAAAGCAGCGCCGGGTATTTTTTATTGGGATCAAAATTGGGAGGATAAATGATCAATGTTAGCATATCTTCACCATCAAATGTTTTCATCCATCTTTCTTCCACATTACCCATGGTGAGTTTATCAAGGATATCCTTATTGGCAAAAGTCAACTGCTTTTCTTCGCCCGTCTTCATATTTACAGAAAACAAATCAGCAGGCTGAGCAATTGAATTACGCACGGCAACCAGAAAGTCACCGGCTTCGGTAACCGATTTGTAATCTACCATGCCTTCGGTCAACTGTATAATTTTGCCGTCTTCGATGAAATACCGGTAAATTTGGGTACGACTGTGCCAATCACTGGTAAAGAACAAGGATTTGCTATCTGAGGCCCAGGTGAGGCCATCGGCATTCTGATCAAAATTTTCTGTGCCGTAGAATTTTTGATTGGTTTCAATATCCATGACAAACAGCCTGTTTTTGTCGGATTCGTAGCCGTCACGTTCCATGCTTTGCCAGGCAATGTATCTGCCATCAGGCGAAAACTCAGGAGCAACGTCAAAACCCATCATCCCATTGGTCATATTTACGGTTCCGCCATTTTCCATGTCATACAGGTAAATATCTGAATTGGTGGAAAGTGAATAAGCTTTACCGGTAAGTTTTTTACAGGTATAAGCAATGGTTAGTCCATCAGGGCTCCAGTTGATTTGCTCCATTCCGCCAAAGGGCGACAATGGAGAATCAAAGGGTTCGCCTTCCATGATATCACGATCATCCCACACTTTTAAGCCGTCATAGTTGGCCACAAATATGTGTGACCAGGTATCTACCCAGTGGTCCCAATGCCGGTACATTAAATCATCATTCAGCCGGCCGGTAGCATCAGGCAATCCTTTATATAAATCGGCAAACTTGTTCGGAATAGGAATTTCTTTGGTGTAAAGAATTTTGGATTGATCAGGCGCGTATTTAAACCCGGTTATTCCGCCTTCAATATCTGTGATCATGGTTCTGCCGGTTCCATCCGGATTCATTTCCCACATTTGTACCGATCCGCTTTCAGCGCATAAAAAGCCGATTTTTTCGCCATCCGGCCGCCACATCTCATTAAATTCGCTTTTGGCGGATTTGGTGATCTGTTTGTTGTTTTCGCCACTAACATCCATGGTAAAAAGCTCGCGGTTACCTTTATTCTGTTCAACAGAATAATACGAAATTCCATAAAGGATCGATTGCCCATCCGGCGAAATAGCATGGCCGCTTACCCTGCCTAAGGCCCAGAGAATTTCAGGTGTTAATTTACCTCCTGACACATCAGGCATCGACTGACCGATTATGGGTGCATCCTGCTTGGTTGATTCTTTTTTTGAAGGAGCTTCACAAGCTGAAATCCAGATTGCTACAATGCTCATCATCAAGTAAAATTGAATTTTTTTCATAGGTGTAATATATAATTTTTAACAGTTCCTGCAAAACGGTAGCTAAGTTAAAAAAAAACCTGTCGCGAAATTTTTTTTAATTTTTATCAATATAAATGGGGACAAAATAAAATCACAGTTAACAATGAATTTGAATCAGATTGAACTGAGAAAATTAAACAGCTTTTTGTAACCAAAGAAAAACCGCTTAGTATAAAACAGCAATTTTTCAGTTAAAGCAACCATTTCAAAGAGATTTATGAAATTTTTAAAAACAATGCAAAAGAGGATCATTTTGATTTCAATTTATTTTATCGCCTTCACATTCGCCGCACAAATCTTTGCCAATCCGGGAGGGGATGATGATTTTAACAAAGGGATAACCGTTTCTCCGTCACATGTAAATTTTAATGTGGATCCGGGGAATATGGCTGTTAAAAAAATAAAAGTATCAAACTACACTGATAAAACACAAAAGTTTAATGTAGTATACAACGATTTTGACATTTCAAAGGATGGTAAAAGCTCCTTTCTGGAGCCAGGCACCAGTGATTTCAGCTTATCCCGATTTATCAACATTTCACCCACCTTCATTGAATTAGGCCCCGGAGCTAACCAGGAGGTAACTCTCACGGTTCAGGTTCCATCCGATCCTGAAATGGCAAGGGCTGCCTGGGGAGTTATTGTGGTGGAACAGGTGGAAGAGAAAAAAGCACTTGACCCTGGCAATGAAACTGGCAAAACCATTGCATTTGGTATTACTCCCACTTTTGCCTTTGGTGTTTGGGTTTATCAAAATCCATCCAAAGTGGAAGATATGCATGTGGATATTACCAATTTCATGTATGAAAAGCAAAATGAAAATCAGTTCATGATGCTGAAAGTCGAAAACAAGGGCAATGGCATTTCATTTTGCAAGGCATATGTGGAGATTACTAACCTGGATACCGGTGAACAGTTTACCCTGGGTGGCAAAAGGTATACCATTTTACCAGGCTACGAACGCACTTTTGTATTTGAGCCTGAAGCCAGATTACAAAAAGGGAACTATTCAGCTGTGGGAGTTTTAGACTACAACAGTGATGAAGAGCTGGTAGCTGCCGAGCTGGAATTTAAAATTGAATGATAATCGGCAACAAGAGGATCAAACAATCAAGAATAAAACAATAAAAGATAACACGTATTTCAAAAACATTCAGGTTAATCAAATGAGAATTTTTCCGAAAAAATTACATAATTCAATTATTCCTATTTATTCATTTAATTTCAAAACTATGAAACGCAGATTTTTAGTATTTGCTGTAATCGGACTTATCATCGGATTACACAACGGCGCTTTTGCCCAATTACAGGACGAAAAGTCGGTATCTATTACAATGGATTTGCAGCCTATCCTTCAACTGGATATGGAAACTGCAGACCAAATTGAGTTCGTATTTGACGATATCAAGGATTATTATGCCGGTATCACCAAGTATGGAGCTACAATTCTTAAAGTGTCATCAACAGTAAGTTGGGACCTCTACGCGGTGGGTCGTTCAAACGGAACAATTGGCCCCGAATTCTGGGATCAGGTAATTGACTACGGTTCAGGATCAGGAACCAATGCAATTAATGAAATTCCACTGAGTGCAGTTGAACTACATCAGTCACAGGCCAATAATGGTGCTGCTGGTGCAGGTATTACTGCTACTTATATCGATTATTCAACTCCATTTCCAGCATCCACTGTTCACAATGGCGCTAACAGCCTTTATGTAAACAATGGTACGCTGACTCCTCCAACAGTTGCCGATAAATACATTGCTGGTCACTCAGGTGTAACAGCAGTTGGCGACGATGCTATGGCTGGCGGCTCATACCTCACTGCAGGTGGCTATACCAGTAATTATTACTATGTAGTTGACTACAGGTTGATGCCGGGTCTTCCTGCCATCTTCCCCAACGCATTTGATGCTGACGCTGCAACAGCCGAAGACCTCGTTACTGCTAACGGTGCCGGAAGCTATGCTGAGCCAGGTGTTTATACCATGTACGTTCAATACGTATTGGTAGAAGACCAATAAAATTCATTGGGATGGTACCCCTGGTGGTACCATCCTGATTTTTATTTAAAGAGAATGAGATAAAGAATGACAATTCAACAACTACGGCATATTATATTGATCCTTTCACTCTGGATTATTTCCCCGTTGTCAACTATTTCCCAAATTGTTTGTGCTGACGTAGAGATTGTTTCAAATACCGGCGAACAGGCTGATTTTGTATTTGATTCGTTCAGCAAATACATTTCAGGAATTACATTTCATGGCATTGCAAATGTGGATGTAAAAGTAGATGACCAGCTTCCTTCAAATCCGGATTGTAAATGGATGCTTAGCATGACCGTAGAAAATAATCCATCAGCCGGAACAGCCGCAGATGAATGGGAAACCCTGGTGACCTATGGAAGCGGATCAAGTACACCCCCCCAAATTGACATTCTGGAAGTAAGAGTAACAAATATTTGCTCCACCTCACCCGTAGATGGTGTTTACCAAACTTTCACCCTTAGTGGTGATAATATTGAAATCATTGAAAATACCGGAATAGTAATACCGGCCGGTTCCTGCACAACCAATGTAAACGGACCGGGAAGCTACCTCACCAATTATGATGAATTTCATTTTCAAATAGATTTCAGAATAACACCGGGTTTTGATTATGACCCCGGCATTTACCAATTACAGGTAAAATTTGAACTCGTAGAAGTTCCTTGATTTGAATACAAAACACAAGACATATTATATTTATACAAGGATAATTTTCCTTTGGTTGATTTTTGCTGCTTCGGTAAGTGCCTTTGCACAAAATAACGGGTTTACCAATCAAAGTTACGGAACGGCCCTGAAACTGAGGTTTAAATCACCCGAGCTGGATATTGATAAAGGACAGATCATTTCCAATATACTGGTGGTTAAAAATCAAAGTAATGATACATTGGAGTTTTATGTTTCATTAAATTACCCGCCCTTTTGGAAAACACTTTTCAACCAGGATAAACTTTATAAAACTGCACCCAACGACAGTATCTTTATTCCGGTAAGGATAATCCCTAGCGCTGATATGAAAGGCGACACCAAATATTTCATTAATGTATATATCGAAGATAAGGACCACAGACAGGTGGCTTCAGAATATTTCTTTGCTTCTACAGAGCGTATCAGTCAGTGGGAATTATTTGTAAATCCGGGAAACAGGATCTATTTTAAAAATAATGAAAACGATGTTAGTTTTAAGCTGGGTGTGCTCAATACGGGAAACGAAAAACAAGACATATTGCTAACGGCAAACAAGGCTCATGGCAATATCATTTTAATGGATTCAACCGGTAAGCCGATTGATGACTACACAACAGACTTATCACTTAAACAAGGGCACGATACTACCTTTTCCTACAAATTAAAATATGTGGATGCCGAACGCAATTTTAAAACCATCGATATTGAAAATTACAATCCGGCAAACCTGAGCGAAGAAAAAAGATTCAGCGTTTATTTCCATTCAGAAGAACCAAGAAGAGAAAAGTACAGTAATGCCAGCCGAAGCGCCAGGGTGGATTTTGTAAAATTACAAAACCAAAACAAGGTAAACCCTTATGGCAGCGATGTATTGCCACTTTCAGCCTACCTCCGTGTTTCAAATCTGATGGAGGATATCGTATTTTCCAGCTTACATTTAAGGGGACAAAAACAGTTTCAGAATGGCGGAAATCTCATCTATAACACCAGTTTATACTTTTCATCCATGGATAATTATTATGGCGATAATTACGCAAGGAATATTCCCTGGTATATCGGGTATTTTGACGATACCAAAAATATACAATTGGGATATGTAAATGGAGGAGCTATTGGTGTTCAAAGCAGTGGAAAAGGCGTGAAGGGTGAAGTTCAATTTATCCCGGATAACTGGGTGGGTGCTTATTATGTGCGCACTCCCTATTTTTTTAACGACACTCGCCTCGAATCGTATGGAGCACATTACAGATACCTGGGCAATAATTTTACAAACCTGCTGCAATATGCTCATAGCCATCATAAGTATGCGAAAATGATCACTGATGTTATTTCAACGGCCCCACAGGTACGAATAGCAAAAAAACACAGTGTAAACTTTACGCTATCGCTGAGCAACAGGTACGATTACCGCTATGTCGACAGCACCTTCACGCAGCAGGGTTACCTGGTGGGAGCTGGCTACAGCAGTTCATTTTTTGAAAACATCTGGCGATTTAACATCCGTGGAACCTATACATCAAAAGGATTTGGCGCATATGGTTATGAAAGATTTTATGCCAATCACCGGTCAAACATTAAAGCAGCCAAAAACCTTGAACTCACGCTGGTAAACAACTATAACCAATACAACTACGATCCAAAATATTATAATTACATTCCCGGAATTGATAAAAATTATTTCTTATTCAATTCATTAAACTTTTATTCAAAAAAGTACCTGGGTGAAGCACAGCCCGGAATATTTTACGATATTAGGAATCATATGGGATATAATTTCCATTCCCGGGGGTTAAACCTCTCCTTCAGTAATTATGATATCAATCAAAACCTGCAAACATCACTCATAACCACTTTTGGGTTTACCCGGATCATTAATGAAACCAACAGCAAAGAACATTTCATAACTAAGATCAATTCGATGATCCGTTATCGCAATTTCAGCTTTACCGGATTTTACAACTACGGGCCACTCTCACCTGCTATGGTTCAGCTCAAGGTATTGAACGATATTATTCCGCAAACTTTCCGTACCTCGTTCATGCACATGTATATGTTTGGTAACAGGCATGTTGTTTTACAATCGAGGTTAAGTTATATGTATACCAATGTGTATAATCACCACTCATTGAATGTAAGTCCGGAATTGTTTTATTTTACAAATACCGGCTGGCGATTTAGCATCAATCCTACATTTACCTTTTATTCATCACGTATTCGGGTAAACAGCTATGATTTACCGTCGTATGTCACCGAAACTGATTATGAATTCAGAAGATACAGCAACGATAATTTCCTGATCAACCTGGGCGTTAAAAAGGATTTTGGCATTCCAATTCCAACCACTTTTGAAGAATATAACAACATCAATTTTAAAGCTTTTTACGACATGAATGGTAACCGCATGCAGGATAATGGTGAGCCGGGTATTGAAAATGTGGTTCTTCAAATCGGGAATAACAGTGTAATCACCCGAACGGATGGCAGTGCCGAAATTATCAACCTTGAGCCGGGTAGTTTTGATTGGAGTGCCAGTTCGCTGGTCGACCTCAAAGGCTGGTTCCCGCTGATCGAAGATAGTTTGCAACTGTTCAAGGATGAGATGGTATATATTCCATTTGTAAAGGGAGTAAAAGTGATGGGTGCTGTTTTTGTTGAGCAGGAAATTGTAAATCCGGCCGAAGAAAAGAAACTCGACATTTCAGGAATCAAGATTACCGCAAGTGACGGATATTCGTTTCAAACGCTTACCGGTCCGGATGGGTCCTTTGAGTTTTATTTGCCTTTTGGCGAATATACCATCACCATGGACGAGAAAGTTTTGAATGGAAGATTTTATCTGCTCAAAAACAACTACAAACTTGATTTAGATAAAGGTGTAGAGAATATGTATATCACCTTCCAGGTGGTGGAACGCAAACGTACGATCAGATTGAAAAAGTTCAATAATGATCAAAACCCGGATGGGGATCAATAATAAAGTTCTGCCGGAATCATTTCCAAAAAAAAATTCAGAACACAATAGGGGTATTTTTCGTTTTAAGGGTAGTATCTATTGAAATCTACTGGTGCATTTCAAAGGAATGTTACTTAAAAACAAATTATAATGAAAACAAAAATTTACAACTACGCAATAGTTACAAAAAGCCTCCTGATACTGTTAACCGCAACATTAACCGTATTCAGCTCTTGTAAAAAAGAAGATGGTACCGAACCCGAAGCAGCACCCGAGATACCACCTGAGACCTCTATGGTAATGAATTTTTCCGACTTCAATAATGTTGACACTACCGCTTATAAATCGAGTGTGACCTATCAGCATTGGGGTAGAGCTGCTGCTCATGTGTTAGTTTGGAATACGGTTTTAACAGTTACTTTGGCTGTGCCGGTGGCTTCCTTCAGGGAATCATTTAAACACACTCCAGTATATGATCCGGATATCAATTCCTGGGTTTGGAGTTATAATTTCGTTGCCGCTGGCGATATTCACCTCGCCGAATTACACGGTACTGTTACTCCTAACGGGGTTGAATGGAATATGTACATCAGCAGGGATGGTCACTATTCCGATTTCCTGTGGTATTCAGGAACATCTGATGCCGGTAATGAAAGCGGCAGCTGGGTTTTAAACACAAATCCTGACAATCCGAATTCATTTCTGTTAATTGAGTGGAACAGAGATATTGTAAATGGTAATTATGATATTAAATATACTAACATAGCTACCAGTAACCCAAATAACGGATCGTACATATTTTATGGTAAAACTTCCGATTTGATGGATGCCACGTACAATATTTATAACAGTAGTGAAATCAATTTTGTACGCATCAATTGGAGCAGAGCCTACATTTTCGGCCAAATTAAGGACCCTTTTTTCTTTGAAGATGAGGAATTCCATTGCTGGGATGAAATGCGAATGGATTCTGAATGTCAATAAGAAACTGGTTTAAACAAGGCTTGTATCTACTTCAGGTCAATTCACCCTAGATAAAACCAATACAGCATATTCCGGGAAAGGAGATGTGAAGCTCACCGATGAACCACCAGCAACATTATTATCGGTTTGCCACTCTCCATCCACCGTATTTAACCACTTCACAATGAACGATCCGGAATAATTGCCAAGGTCCAAAATAATGGATGAAACATTTGAAGGCAGGTATGCAACAAGTTCATTTTCTGAAGCAAGGCAAAAACCCGTCGAACTTATTTCAGGATGTGGAATCATCGAGATCAAATCGAGTTGGTCAGCCAGGGTCCGGGCATAGCCCATATTGTTGCGTATGATGCTATAAGTATTTTGTCCGGTTCCCCCGTGAAGGCGCCCTGGTTCATTACTACCTCCGCCCCAGTTATCCATATGGATTACCTGAATGCCCCCGGTAAAACTTCTCCAAACAACATCATTTGGGTTTCCTCCATTATGGTATTTTAAATAATAAAAATGATCCGTATCACTTATAATCACTTTTTGACCATCAGAGACAGGTGCATCTTCAGGATCAACGCAGTCGAATCCATCATCCGGGCCCGGTGAAATCCAGTCGGCAGGGCTGTCGAATAAAGCTTGATTCGTACCATTAGTATATTGAAACACCATACCAACCGGACGTTTAACGCCATATGTTTCAAACTCATATTGGTGAATATAATCGATCATATCATAGAGCCAAATATCTATTTGCGTTCCATGTGGAATTTCATTGCCAATTTCATACAATACATTTGTAAATTCATAGTAATTTACCATATCAATAACTTCCCGCATGTACATTTGCTGCGCATTAACAATTTCAGGATTTATATTTGTATGCACTTCATCTTGCTGTGATGATATACCATTAATATTATTTCCCGTATTATAAGGATGATAATCCCAGGCTTCATCGTCATGTTCAGCACTAAAACCCTGAAAAAACATTACAGAAACATAAATACCTTTTTCATCAGCGGCCAGCAATCGCTGACGTAATCGTTCAAAATACTCCGGATTTAATTGCGTTAAATCAAACTGGGTTCCATCCTTTTTAAAAGGAGCAGGTGATATTAACATATCCGGATCTTTGGCCCATCCAGTTCCCTGAGGGGTTTCCCAGGCCCACAATCTTATGAAATTATGGCCAAGGCTTTCCAGCCAATTTAGGTAATCATTATAATTAAAGGAAACATCCCCGATATCCTGAAAATTATCCCAACTATGTGAGCCAGTCAGAAAAACTGGCTGACCTCCTGAGCAAAAATACCTTGGATTTTCAGCACAAACTTTCAATAAGGAAACCCGATGTGCAAGTCCATAACCCGCATTATCATTCCATTTGTCGATTAGATCCTTTTCATTCGCCCAACCGTCGAGGTTAAAATCAGCTTGCAGGTAGCCACTTGTACCTTTTTCTGTAAACCAAATATCATTTTTATCACTATTATTTACCTGGTTATTGATATCAGCATCGCCCGACATAGCAGCCCACACACCAAAAGATACTTGTTTTTGCACACTCATTCCATCGGCGAAAACATTTGGATCAACGGTAAAATCGTATTCAAATAGTCCGGGACTGATCTCAGAAATGGGATTAGCAGAAGTAACAGTGAGGTGATTCCGGTGTTGAATACGTAAATGCGGATTTCCAGTCGCCGGACTCTGAAATGTTAATATATCTGAGCCGTACACATCCACGATCTGCCCATCGCCTCTCAATAATAGTGCTTTTCTATCAATAAGTTCGAATGAATTATTTAGAGTGTCATTGCCAAAACTTACAAGGTCGACCAAAACCCAGTCAATCACATTGTTTATTGGTAGAAAAATCCAGGATTCATTTCCATTATAATTCCATGGCGAAATATTAAAAGGCTGTTCACTGGGTAAAATCCCCTGCTTGTGGAGATTACCTATCATCTGATTGTCGACATAAGGCCCCTCAAGTATATACTTTATTCTCAGATCGATTGACTGAGTGTATATAAAGTTTGCAGTTAGAGTAAAAAAAAGATAAACAAGTAATTTATAGAATTTCATATTAATCCATTTTCATTCACTATCTCAACAAATTGATTATTTGCGATTTAATAGGAAAATGTAACACTAAATAACGTAAATAATGAATAAAGGTTTAATTAATTATAATACAAACGTTCTCACTAATAATTGCATGAATAGAATGCCATGGAAAATGCCTGCTAAACTTATCTAACGATGAATAGCTTAAATTATATAATGAGTTGGATCCATCGGGCTAATATTTTCAAAGTTGAATGCATCATTTGGCTGGATTAACTTCGTTGGTCCTGTTATTAGGAAGGACAGTTGAAAAACTTTTTATAAGTTCGAAATAGTGATCTTTTATTATTTAAGGCATTTTGAACAAGCTCAACAGTCCTTAAATTAAAAAGCCCTACCACATTAAGCAGTAAGGCTTTTCACTTGTCGGGGTGGCAGGATTCGAACCTGCGACCTCCTGCTCCCAAAGCGACATCCCCTATGTACGTATTTAGCTGTTTTACTGGTTTTTGCAGGTTCGCTATTTCGAGATTGGACAACATATGGAAAACATTAATCTATTTCAGAAATAATTTTTCCTTAATTATAACAGCATTTTATATTTTTGTTTTTTAGCATAATAACCACAAGCCCATAAGAAAACATAATACCCTTCGATTCATTTTTTTGTTTTCTGTGGGCTTTTTTCATCGCATTTTGAATATGACATCTATCCAAAATATATCAACCTGAGAATCTAATTTGGTTTTGTTTTTTTGCCTGCAGTTGTGTTGTCAAGCCGTTGTTTCAACTGCAGGTACTTTTTATTTTCTCGGAATTTTTTTATTTTTGCTTTAACAACAATCAAAAATCAAAAAGCGCCGGAGGTAGAAAGGTCATATATTCATTTTTCAGCTACTGAAGGTAAAGTTTTGACAGATACATGATTTGTTAGTAATTCTTGTATCTTTTAGATTTCCATTGAGATCGCGGGAAATTAATGATATGGATAGTAAACCCTGCGATCTCTTCTTTTTTTGAAACAATTAATAAAGAAATCTGTTAGAATATTAATCCGAATGTTTAGGGTTTTGACAAGAATTACCTTTTTCATTTTAATGGGTTAAGCTTCCACCGCGCCAGGATGGGAGCTTTTTTGTTTGTTCTTATGATGTTTTAATACATTACTTTTTCTTTAGCTACAAAATGATTGCAAATCCGGCAAATTAATCTTTACTGCAGGTAAAAATTTTTATTGAATTGTGATAATTCGAATGCTATTTGGGCGTGTCCCGATAAAATGATGTATCTCTAAACAAAAGGTAAGCGGTTAAAATATTCATTATTAAAAACATTTTCGACAGAACTTACGTACCATTAACTTATTTAAGTACTTTCGGTACTTAATTATTTGGTGGATTTCAATTACTATTTCAGGGTTATTATTCGACAATTCTTGTTAGTGAAAAATATTCAAAATTCTAAAGATTCCTTATCTGTTTTATTTTTCAGATTCAGGTATTTGATTTCTCTTTTATCTCATGTTGATGACATGGGTAATAAGATGGGGAATAACCTAAATCCAATTTCAGACATTATGTTTGAAGAATTGTTTTATGAAAGTGAGTACTTCATTCGGGAATTTCCTACCTCTTTATCACATTTCCGTATTTCGCAAATTGACAATAATACACTAACACAAATTAATGTGGATCGTGTATTATTAAAAAGCAGGGTTAACCATGCATTGGAAAATATTAAAGGCTATGAATCCTTCAAGCGACTAATTTATAATTTTGAGATCATATTGATTGATCTGGACCTGCTTAAGCAAATGATAGACACCTGTGAGATTGTCTTTCCAGTGACAATGGATTCTTAATAATAGTAGAGGGTTTTCAGGCTTGTCTCTGAGCTTGAAATGCGTTCAAATTTTAAGAACTTTCTTATTAGATGTTCGTATCAAATGATTATTTAAAATCCCGAATTATGAATAGCATTGGTAACTTATCATCCCAAAGTGAAAATTTTCTTCATTTGTTAACCACAGCAGTTAATACCGGTTTACGGCTTGATTATAAATATGATCCATTAAAATTTCCTTCAAATTTCTGGAATGATTTATACAATGAATGTGACCATTTTGTCGAAGGTCTGCCTGAGGTGATTTCGAATTTCGATGTTAAATCTAGTAGTCCTAATTCTTATGAATTTGCATTTAAGGAGCTTGACAAATGGTTCAGCATGATAAACTGGGTAGAATCATACATAAAACATAATGTTGATTTTATTCAACTAGATAAAAATCTATTAGGGATATTCGCAGTGATCAAAGAAGATTTTAACATCATTACCAATTGGATAGAAATTCATTTGAATTTATCGAAGTTTAAGGCAGCATAAGCTTTCGATCTTAATAAACACACTCCTATATTAGTTTGGGGATTTGAACTCAGTATTGTTTGAACGGGTACTTATGATTTGTATTTATCGAATTTGGCATAGAACTATATAGGAATATTGCACTTATAAAAGTATTCAGAGTGGATTTGCGCCATTTATAGTTTTACTAACAAAATCACTAGGTAGAAGGTTATTCACCTTTAAAGCTTTTAAGTTCCGCTTCAAGTTCTTTTAATTTATCGCGTAATTCTTTTATTCTGAATTCGCGGCCTATGAACAGACTATTGAACTCATCAAGTTCTTTGTTTTTCAATTCTAATTCCTTTGTTCGTTCTGCTACAAGTTCTTCCAGGTTGTGTTGATGTTTCATCAATTCTGCTTCTGTCCTTTTTCGTTCGGTGATATCCCTTATGATGGCTGTTATATATACCTCATCCTTACTTTTCCATTTTGATAAGGATAGCTCAATGGGGAATGAATGGCCTTCTTTATGTTTTGCTTCGAGCTCAACAGCATTGTTTCTTTTTAAGGATTCACTCTTCAGGAGCATATTTGAAAATATTTCCTCATGCATTGGCCAAAACTCTTTATCCATAAGTATAGATATGGTTTTATTCATGATCTCAGAATATTTATAGCCAAAGATTTCCTGGGCTCCCCGGTTCCAATCTATAATTTGACCTTTGCTATTAGAGGTTATTATAGCGTCGGAGGCAGTTTGTGTAAGTGACCTGAATTTTTCTTCACTGGCCTTCAGCTTAACCATGAATTGATGACGATCTGTAATATCTTGCACAACTCCTTTCACAATCAATGGTTTTCCATCACTATCATAATATAATTCAGCTATAGAGGATAATGTTTTTGGCTCACTGTTATTCAGTGGATTGATCTCAAACTCGAGGTTATATGGTTTTTCCATTTCAATTAAATCAATCAGAGCTTGATGGACCCGGCCTCGTTCAAGTATGCATTTCTCAACCTCTTCGGTTGTGAATTCATCACGTTCGATGTCAAAGCCATAAATTCGCTTTGCTTCATCCGATCCCCAAAAGTTTTGAGTTTTAACATTGTACTCCCAGTTTCCAACGTGACTGATGGACTCTGCCATTCGATATCTTTCTTCATTGATCCTCAGTGTATTTTCAATCTCCTTTTGACTGGTAATATCTGATACAATTCCTTCAATAGCGATTGGCTCGCCGGATTCATCTTTTACCAAAATATTGCGCTGATTTAACCACCTGGGCTCACCTGACTTATGAATGATCTGGTACTCATAGGTTGGGGGCATTTGTCCATTCAATAATTTAGCCCACATTCTTTCAAGATATTTTTCCCAGTCAGGGTGGATTATTTTCTTAATTAGAAATGGATTTCTATAAAACTCAACTGGAGAATAACCAAATATGTTGAGGGCTGATTGGCTAATGTATTCATAATAACCATCAGGCAACGACATACGGTAAATAACGTCACGTGCATTATCAACTAATCGTCGAAACCTGTCCTGGCTTTGGTGCAGCGCATCTTCGATCTTTTTCTGACTGCTAATATCGATGAATGTAACAATGACTTTTATAATATTATTATCCAGATCAAATACCGGATCCGCATGTACGAGCGCCCACATGATGTCATTATTGGGTTGTAAAACACCCACCCTGTAATCTCTCAATTCTTTGCCGGAGCTAATCACAAGGTTTACTGGATATTCAGCCACTGGCATTCTTGTGTTGTCTTCCCTGAAAAAATGCCAGGATTTATCAGAGGCTTTCATTCCTATCAGTTGTTTGTCGGAAAGAGCTAATAACTGACGAGCCTTTAGGTTATAATTCAAAATGCTGGTATCCGCGCCATGAACTACTACTGCGGCCTGAATTTTTTGTATAAGTGAAGTGGATTCATTTTCAAGTTCATTGAGCTTGTTATACAATAGTTTATAAACACTTATATCGATGCAGGTAAGTAAACAGAAATCATGGGTATTAACATAAATACCCTGGATAAAAAGGCTTGTGGCAGGTTTGGGCTCAACTTGTAATTCAAGCTCTATAGTTTGGTCCAGTTCTATTTCAAAGAACTCTCTCAGAAAGATGTCAAAATTGTTCTGATCCTGAGGAACAATAAATTCTTTAAACTTTCGGCCTATGGCATTATTCTTTTCTATATTCAAGACTACCTGGCTCATGAGGTTAATATTCAAGATTTCCCCATTAACGGAAATTGCGATACAGGAAACAGGTACATCATTACAATGGGAGAATAACTGCTTTAAAGCATTTTTCGTGGATAAGTTATCCAGGTTTTGAATTGAAGACCGGAGGCTAACCAGATTTTTCTCAATCTCGACCTTATATAGACTTGATAATAATTCTGGAGCAGGTGCTTTTTCAAAAAACTGATTAGATTTTATATCATATAGGGTGTCAGTATTCATAATTCAATTTTTCATAAAGTAAAATAGGCAATCAACAAAAAGGTGCTTCGTTACAATGATTTTGCAATAACACCCTAAAGAATACCAATTATCGTGTTGACCTCAAATTTAAAAAATTTCTGCTAATCGCAAGAACATAATAACAACCACAAAAGTTACATCATTGAAGCGGGATTCCTTTACAAGGTTGTGTACAATTTCATCAAGCTTTATAGTCTTAAGTGAAACTATAAATCTTAATCTTGAAAAGGAAAGTTCGAATTGTATTCAAACATGTTCATCATTGTAAAAAGGGAAAAAAGCCTGTTGATGATCCTTCCTACCTTTTGTGATGAAAATCCGATTCTTTCAACAGGCTTTGAACTGAGTTCAAGCGGGGTTTGACTGCCTTTACGCAGTTTTAAACGTATTACTATTTTATAAACTGGAAGTTACGGGATGTTAATATTCTATCGCAATTTAGGTTGATTATAAATAATCTAAACTGGTCAATAAAGGAGCAAGCTGGTGTAATAGTAAACACAACGAAAACATACTCCTTCATGGATTTATTATTTTCAACTGGTTGAGTAATGCGGTTTTTTCTGATATATCCAATGTTATTGCATTAACTGAGATGGTAGCACCAGAGATCGCATCAATATCTTTTGAAGCCAAAAGCGACTTATTCCCATCATACCCTACAAATTGCTTTAGCCATCCTTTCGCCGAAATTTCCTGTCCATGTGTTGCCTGGTAATTAAAAACCCTTACTTGTTGCACTATTTTTTGAGCATTGAAAATGATGAAATAATCAAAATACTCAGGATTTTCATTTTTGGAAGTACCATTATCGACGGAACAACCACCCGCATGGCAACTCACTACTCTACCCACATATAAATAGGCATATTGACTTGTACTATCACCTTCTACCTTAAAGAATTTACCAAAATTTTCCTCATTAACCAACTCCGAATCAGCATTATTATATTTTAATTCACGATAAGTGATATTACTATTTTGCTTGGCCAGGGTTTTTATGATTAACCTGTGATTGAAATCAGGTTGACTTTGTGAATAACAGCATATAGGTAAGCTGAAAACTACGAAAATTACACTTAAGATTTTGGATAACATAATAGCATTGTTAAAATGAAACACCAAATCCAGCGTTAAACATCATGCTGTAATTAGCATCCATTGCAGATTTAATAAACTGAATATCTGATTTTACAACAGCACCATTTGCCAATTTTAGCGTTAATCCAGAAGTTATAATATTCTTTTCATAGGCATCATTTTTTGCAATTTCATTC